>Ga0099851_1000724_pt1 | contig 13843 bp, 12 predicted proteins | sample CB_VirMetaG_6_FD_78176 | JGI IMG/M metagenome (GOLD analysis project Ga0099851, IMG submission 78176) | Freshwater to marine saline gradient viral communities from Chesapeake Bay - CB_1508_2 Viral MetaG | ecosystem: Environmental > Aquatic > Marine > Coastal | place: USA: Chesapeake Bay... | reverse complement strand
GGATCGTTCCAAGGGCTATTCAGACCTTGTGTCCAACTCGAACGCCATCCTTTATCTCATGAAGAAGAAGAACGGTTTTAAGTCCTTTTCGGGACCGACCATCCGTGAGCGTCTTCTTTACAATGAATCCGGTTCATATACCCGCTATTCCGGGTATCAGTACCTCAACCCGGCACCTGCCGAACTGTTCAACGATGCGGAATTCACGGCCAAACTGGCTGCGGTTTCTGTCACATTGAGCGGCGAAGATATCCTGAAAAACTCTGGTGCAAGCCAGCTTAAGGATATCATGGAAGAACACATCAGCGCCGCCGAAACCGAACTGGTTGATCGCTTCGTTGAAGACCTTCATTCTGATGGCACTGCGTCCAATCAGATCGGCGGGCTTCAGATGGCTATTCCGACAACTCCAACCAATACCTATGGCGGTATTGACCGGAGTGCCAATGCAATATGGGCGACAACTACATACGACGCCCACAGCGCATTCACCGGAATCACTCAGGTGACTTCTTCGACTGTCAAAACGATCTTCGATAACATCATGATCGAGCGCAGTCGCGGAACCAAAGGCCCGGATTGCATTGTGTGTTCTCAGGAGCATTACATCGCATACACGGCGGCTTTGGTCGGCATCCAGCGTATTCAGGACGAGAACGAGATGGGTAAGCTCGGTTTCACCAACCTGAAATATTACGGTGGCGGCAAGTCGATTGATGTAGTCCTTGAAGGCGGTATTGGCTCGGCTATGCCCGCGAATACAACCTACTTCCTCGACAGCAAAGCGCTGAAATTCAGGTATCATCCTGACCGTAACTTCGTGAAGTTCGGCGGCAAACAGGCCCCTGTCAACCAGGACGCCATTGTCCAGCACATTGGTTTTTACGGAAACCTCACCCTCAACAACCCGCTTCATACTGCCAAAATGTATGACAGCACACCTGGCTCGTAAGGAGGGCTGAAAACATGGCTTATGTCATCACTGAAAACCGTCTCGGGCAGTCCCGAATCGGCGACGTAGATACCGCTGCGGCTGTCCCTGTCGGGACAATCGTAACGGCCACTGATCCTACTTATGGATCCGGTGAGTTCATCTATCTGAAAGGCGTTGCCTCTACGGCGGCGAATAGCTGGGTGACTTACAATATGGATGATGGCTCGACGGCACTTCTCGCTGCCAATGCCATCGGCCCCGTTGCTGTCGCAATGGGTGCCACTGTGGCATCAACCTGGGGCTGGTATCACATCACCGGCAAGGCCGTCGGAAAGGCGCTTGCGTCCTATGCTGACAATGCTCTGGTTTACGCAACTGCAACGGCAGGCAGCATCGATGATGCTGTTGTCGCTGGCGACCGCGTGAAACTCGCCAAGGGCGCATCTGCTGTTGACACACCATCAACCGGGCTGGCTGAATTTGAAATCAGCCGTCCGTTCATGGACGATGCTTCAGCGGCATAAATGACGGGGGCGGCTTAACGGTCGCCCCTATCACCCCGCAACCTCTCAGACAGGACAATAAAATGGAAATGGACTTCAAACATCTGCATGTGGTGTTCTACATGGACAGTGTGCAAAACAAACGCCTTTCAGAAGAAGAAGGACGCCCAATCTATGAAGATGTGGAAATGGTAAAAATTCAGGCCGCAGGCGATCCGAAATCAACATTCACTGGCCTGGCGCACGGCGCAAGCTCGGTCCGAGATCCGCATACAAACCGGCGCGTGACTTATGCCGAACTGCATGAAGGCCCATATGCGGCATTCAAGAAGGGTATCGACTTCAAAGGAACCGGAACGCCGCTTTCCGAACTGCCGTTTATTGGCGTATCGAAAGCCAAGGAACTTGCCGCGCTTGAAATCCACACAGCGGAAGCTCTGGCAGGGCTGGACGGCGCAAACCTCAACCGCCTTGGCATGGGTGGCCGCGACCTGAAGAACAAGGCTCAGGCATGGCTTGACGGTGCATCGGGCGCAAACGACTTCAGCAAGATTGCTGGTGAGAACGACGCACTCAAAAAGCAGATGGAAGCCCTGCAAGCCCAGATGGCGGCGCTATCCGGGACACCTGCCAAAGAGCAGGAACCGCCAAAGAACACAGCGGATTCGCAGTTTCAAATGTGGGCGGATGAAGACATCTGCAACTGGATTGTGGACATGGGCGGCGAACGGCCACACCATAAATGCTCGCATGAAACGGTTGTTGCCAAAGCCGATGCACTCAACGCAAAACTCGCAAAGCAAAAAGAGGCCGCATAAATGACAATTCTTTCCGTCATGCAGGAAGCCTGCAAGGTTATTGGCCTCGACGTGCCGACGGCTGTTCTCGCATCCACAGACCGCGAACACATTGAACTGGTTGGAACGGCCAACGACATGGCGGAAAGAATCATGCAGTCCTATGACTGGCAGACACTGAAAACGCTTGCAACCTTCACGGGTGACGGCACGACAGAGGATTTTGCATTCCCGACAGGCTATAACCGGATGCTGAAAAAGGCGCAAGTCTGGTCTTCGTCTCTGGAAACGCCGCTTTCGCCGATCTCCGACACTGATCACTGGCTGGGCCTCGATGTGCAGTCGTTTGACTTCGTGGTCAACGCATGGACGATCTACGGCGATCAGTTCCACATCAAGCCAGCCCTTGCCAGCGCGGTAACAGCCAAATTCTACTATATTTCAAATCTGATTGTCGCGCCTGCCGCTGGTGACAACAAAACATCGTTCACGGCTGACACAGACACATTCAGGCTTGATGAAACATTGCTGCGGCATGGCATTATCTGGCAATGGCGGGCCAACAAGGGCCTTCCGTATCAGGAGGACATGGAATCTTACGAATCCCGCAAGGAAAGCCTGATCACCCATGACAAGGGCGCTCGCATGATACGCATCGGCACAATCAGAATGCCTAAAGGCATCACAACCGCATACCCGCAGAATATAACCGCATGAGAACCGGCTTTCGACGCACACCTGTCCCGCAGCCTGCCCGGGCAGATTCCAGAGTGGCGACGTTCGTTCCGCCTGTTCGTGGCTGGATTCGAAACGAGAACCTTGCAGCATCCAGCAAGGGCGGCGCTTATACGCTGGACAACTTCTTCCCGACGACGAAGGATGTTCGGCTGCGCGGTGGGTCTAGGAAATATGCCACGGTATCGACAGGCCGCACTTTGACGCTAATGCACTATATCAGTTCAGCGGCACAGCAGTTTTTCGCCGCTGACGAAAACAACATCTTTGATATAAGCACAGTTGCCGACGCGGACGCTATCCCGACGGCTTCAGTCACCGGCCAGACATCGGGCGAATACTCAACAGCCCAGATTGCAACTGTCGGCGGAAATTACATGTATGCCGTCAACGGCACAGACGAAGCGCAATTATACGACGGTACAGAGTTTTTCACAGTCAACGGACTGCCTATCCTTGACATAGCCTACGACGCGGAAACAGGCACCTTCACCGAAGGGCTTGTGATAACAGGCGGCACATCCGGCGCGACGGCAACCATATTGACGCTGACGGACAACGGTGCAACGGGAAATCTCAGGGTTCGGCTGATCGCCGGCACGTTCCAGGACAATGAAACCATAACGGATTCTTCAACCGGATCGGCGGACGCTGACATCCCATCAGGGGCGGTGACTGTTGTCGCGGCTCTTACCGGCGTTGATACCAGCGCGTTTTCCTTTGTCTGGCTATTCGCCAACCGGCTGTTTTTCATTGAAAGCGGCACCATGAACACGTGGTATCTGGGAACGGATTCCATTGGCGGTGCAGCATCCACATTCTCGCTGAATGGCATATTCCAGAATGGTGGTTCGCTGCTTTTCGGCGGAACGTGGTCACTCGACAGCGGCGCTGGCCTTGACGATAAATGCGTCTTTGTCTCGACAACGGGCGAAGTGGCAATTTATGAAGGCACAAACCCGGCAAGCGCATCAACATGGGCCAAGGTTGGCGTTTATCAAATCACCGCACCTATGGGCAAGAATGCCACGCTGAAGGCTGGTGGTGACCTTGTGATAGCCACGGAGGACGGAATGGTGCCGATTACCGCAGCAGTCCAGAAAGACAGCGCTGCATTGTCACTCGCAGCCATAACCCGCGCAATCGAACCGGAATGGAAAACAGAAGTAGGTGCAAGGCGCTCGCAATCGTGGGATGTTCTCAAGTGGCCTTCGAACAATATGGCCGTCGTGTCGTTGCCCGTGATCGATGGCTCGACAGAGGCGTATTGCTTTGTTGTCAACCTCGAGACGGGCGCATGGTGCCGTTATACCGGGTGGGATACGCAATGCCTTGGAATATTCAACCAAATAGGATATTTCGGCACAAGTGACGGCAAAGTCATGCAGATGGAAGTCGGCGGCACAGACGACGGGACACCATACACTGGAACATGCGTATGGTCATGGGACCATCTGGCAAACACCGGCGCTCACAAGACAGTTAAATCAATGCGCGGAATCTTTACCGCAGATTCTGATGTGAATTCAAATCTTTCAATTTCCACGAACTATGCGGAATCGCTTCCAACCGTCCCCAGTTCCATCGCCGATTACACAACTGACACATGGGATGTTGGATTGTGGGACACGGCTATATGGAGCGTAAGCGTTGATCTCGAGACAAAAACGCAATGGCAGTCGATCGGCAGAACCGGGTTCGTTGTCGCACCTCAAGTGCAAATCACATCCGGCGTGACGCCTACGCCTCACATCAACATTGTATCGCTCACGATGATGTATGAGGTCGGCGGGGTTATGGTTTGATGGAGATTGTCTGGGGCGGTGCAAGCAATCCAGACGATAACTTCAAGATGGGCGCATGGTGCGCAAACCAGATATGGCCGGGGCAAGGCAAGACATTCGACAGTTTCACGACGATGGGAATGATCCGCAAAGGCAACCTTGTCGCTGTTGTCGTCTTCCACAATTGGCAACCTGATAACGGCGTTATTGAAATGTCCGGCGCATCGATAGACAAACGATGGCTGACACGCAGAACGCTGCATGAGATGTTTTCGTATTGCTTCGATAAAGCAGGCTGTCAGCTAGTCGTCATGCGCACCAGCGCAAACAGCAAAGTCCTGAATAGAATTATGAAACCGTACGGCTTCAAAAGCCACCGCATCCCGCGATTGCGGGGCCGTCATGAAGATGAGATAATCAACACGCTCACTGATGACGATTGGAAAAACAACAAATTCGAACAGAACCCTTTTTCAAGAATTTGACTGTAAAATGGGTTTTCCCATAAAAAGTCAAGAGGCAGGTGTATTATTGGCAAGCCAAAAGCTCCCACTCCACCAGATCCGAAGGAAACATCCGCAGCTTCGACTGCCACCAATGTCGGCACAGCCGTGTCGAATGCGTTTCTGGGAAATGTCAATCAGGTTACGCCTGACGGAAACCTGACATATGATCAAACCGGATCGCATACGTGGGATGATCCATACACGGGCAAGTCCTATGACATCCCGACGTTTACGGCCACACAGACGCTATCGCCAGGGCAGCAGGCGATAAAGGAACAGACGGACGGAGCGTCGCTGAATCTTGGCACGCTGGCAAACAATCAGTCCGGGTTTCTCAATGACTACATGGCCCAGCCGATTGATCTGTCTTCCGAGAATATCAAGAATTATGCAAACACGCATTACATGGATGACTTCGACAAGCAGTGGGGGCGGCAGCAGTCAGATTATGAATCACAGCTATCGAACCAAGGCATCAAACTAGGCTCCGACGCATATACCCGTGGCATGTCCGAATTCAGCGACAACCGATCGAATGCGCGGGATAACCTCTACGGAAATATGTATTCCAACGCTCAGAACAGCATCACGGCAGAACGTAACCAGCCTATCAACGAAATCACGGCGCTTTTGTCCGGTTCTCAGGTAAACCAGCCCAGCTATATCAACAGCAATATGCCGAATATCCCGACAACGGACACGGCAGGGCTTATCAACACCAATTACAATCAAAAGATGGGCAACTATCAGCAGGAGATGGCACAGCGCCAGAACCTGCTTGGTGGCCTGTTTGGGCTGGGTGCAAGCGTCATAGGACTTTCAGACAAACGAGCCAAGAAAGACATCGAAAAAGTTGGCGAACTGAAGGGCCACAAACTATACGAATATCACTACAAGGGCGAGCCAGACGACGCGCCGAAACACACCGGCGTCATGGCGCAGGAAGCCGAGAAGAAAAACCCTGAAGCCGTTACCCGCAGGCCGGACGGCATGAGGCAAGTCAACTACGGTACGCTATTCGGTATCGGAGGGCAGAAATAATGGCTCAATCTTTCATCTTCGGTGGTGACACCGGCCTTTCATATGAGGCACTGAAAAAGCGCCGCGAACTCGCAGAAGCAATGCTGGCTGCAAGCAGCGGCAGGGCACCGCAGAACGTCGGCGAAGGCCTGACGGCTATCGGCAACGCCATAGGCGGGCGGATTGCGCTCAATCGTATCAACAAGCAGGAGGGAACCTATCGCCAGCAGGGCATAGACGACGCTACAGCGGCCTATGGCGGTTTTGGTGGCTTCGGTGCCGCATCGGGCGGAACGGCTTCACAGCCCACCGATATGGGCGCGAGTAACATCAAACCAGATGCCGATTATATCCGTCAGGGCATGATTAAGCGCGGCCTTCCTGAGCATGTTGCCGACGGCTTCATGGCTAATTTCCAGGACGAAAGCGGCCTTAACCCCGGTATCAACGAAGCGAATCCGACTGTTCCCGGCTCGCGTGGTGGTTTTGGTTTTGCTCAGTGGACGGGGCCGCGTCGTGTTGCTTTGGAGCGGTTCGCTCAATCGCGGGGCAAACCGGCGTCTGATCCTGACACGCAACTTGATTTCCTTATGGTAGAAGGGCAGGGATCGGAAAAGGCTGCATTCAGCAAAATCCTATCGTCACCAGACACAGCATCCGCTGCACAGTCAATCGTCACTGATTTCTTGCGCCCAGCGCCAGAGCACCGCATCCGCAGGGTTAACAAATATTCCACACTTGGCGGGCCACAGGCAGGACTGACAGCCGACGACGTGCCTAAAAACATGGTTGCAGGCATGGGCGATGCAGGCGTGGGCGATGCATTGTTTGCCGCAGACGCTATGGAAGTCGGCGGCGGCGACAACCTGATTGCCATCATTCAGCAGGCTACTTTGCCGGAATTGCAGGCTATGGATCCGGGCGCAATGAGCTTCGAGGAACGCAATGCTGCCACACAGCGGATGCGTGAACTTGCTGACACAATGGAATCCCAGATTGGTGAACAACGCCGCGAAGATTTCCCGAACGCTGATTTCCCAGCAGCAAGGGATAATGCACGCGGCCCGACGCTTTCAGGGCTGACGTCACGCGATCCGCAAACAATGACACCCGGTGAGCGCAATGTCATCACCCGGCAGATGCAGGGCATGGGTGACAATCTTGAGGAACAGCTTGGGTATAACCGCGTTCCCACGCCAAACCCTCGCCGCCCTGTTCCTGAGATGCCTATTCCCACGCCTCGGCCTAATTTCGGACGTAACCACGGTGTTACATCTGATGACTTGGCCGCAGCAATACAGAACCGTGCAGCGCCTGGCGGTGGTGGCATCCCCATCCCGACACCGCGTCCGAACCAAGGGCAGTACAACGGCGTTACTTCCGATGATTTAGCATCGGCAATCCAGAACCGTCCGGCACTTGGCAGCGCAGGCATTCCGACGCCTACACCCCGGCCTGATCCGAACATCGTGGAACGCATGGGGGGGCAATTCGAACAGCCCATGAATGGCGGCATTCCAATTCCCACACCTCGGCCTGATCCAAGGCAATCAAACCTGACGGCTGATGACGTGCCTCCGGGTATGCTTGCAGGCGGTGACAATGCTGCAATTGCGGATGCGCTCCGTGCTACCAAAGGAGGCAGAATCGGCAGTCCTCCGGCTGACATCCAGACAGGAAACCTTGATGCAAGAATGGGCGGCACGCTCCCGGTTGCACCGCAAGGCGGCATCGATCCTAACCTGATGCCCATCGAAGCCATGCAGCCCGATCAAGGCGGCAATCCCCGCGATGCCATCTTGCAGGCGCTTATCAAAAGCTCAGGCTCACAGCAGCTTGCAAACGCTGATCCAAACATCGGAATTCTGGCCGCGCTGATGGGCAACAAAGGCAGCCCACCTCCCGCATCCGCAGGTGCATTCCCTCCGCGCCCACAGGAGCCCGGCCAGTCTTCAGGGCAGGGCGAAAGCTATTTCCCTCCCGCGCCACAAGCACCGGGACAGGGGCAGCAGGGCGTCGGTGGGCTTGATCCCCGTCTTATCAACGCACTGAGCAACCCGTACCTCCCTGCGGGCCACAAGGCTGTATTGGGCGCAATGCTGCAACAGCAACTTGCTGCCATGCAGCCGCAAAGCCCTAAAGAGGCGCTGGAACTTCGCAAACTTCAAATTGAAGTTGATCAAGCCAGCCAGCCAAAGCAAACCGACGATATCCGCGAATATGAGTTTGCAAAGCAGAATGGCTATGAAGGTTCATATCTGGACTTCCAGACGGCTGTGAAGTCGGCAGGTGCAAGCAATACGAATGTCAATGTCGGGCAAGCAGATGACGATTACACCAAAAAGCTGAACCAGAACCTTGCTGAAAAATATATTGCCATACAGGACGGCGAACAGGCAGCGCGGTCTAAAATGGCAACATTGCAAGGACTGAAATCAGCACTTTCCAAAGCAGATTACACAGGCATGGGCGGGGAGACATTGCTATCCATCAAAAGAGGGTTGAAAGCTATTGGTGTGGACGTCGGTGATGTCGGGCCGGAAGAAATGGCTAATGCTCTAGGAAATCAGATGGCATTGATGATGCGCAGTCCCAGCAACGGCGCAGGAATGCCAGGGGCTATGTCGGACAAGGACAGGGAATTCCTTGTTGCTAGTGTCCCGGGTATTGGCAAAACACGCGAAGGCAACTTGAAGCTGATTGATTACATGATGCGGATTGAACAGCGAAGCATCGATGTTGCCAAAATGGCGCGTGAATACGCTGACAAGCATGGACAGGTCAACAACGGGTTCTATCAAGAACTAGGCAAATGGTCTGAAGCAAATCCACTATTCCCAGAGGTCAGCGCAAACGAAGCGCCAGCAGTCGGCGAAACGAAAAACAAAGTACAATGGAAGGTGGTGGATTAATGCCCACATTGGAAATCGAAGGCCGCAAGGTCAAGGTTGACGACGCCTTTCTGTCCCTTTCCCCGGAAGAACAACAAAAGACAGTCGAGGAAATTGCAGCGTCGTTCGCGCCACAGGCAACATCTTCCCAGCAAGATGCCCCATTACCCTATGGCCAACCGCCGGAAGGTATGGTGTATGACGAAAACTCTGGCCGGATGATGGACGCAGGCGCTATCGCCAAAAAGCGGTTTGCTGGTCCGGTCGGCCAATCAATAGTTGGTGGCGCTCAGTTTGCTGCTGGGTATCCGATCATCGGCGGGCTTGTCGAGGACGCTGGAAAATTGACTGGCCCTGTACAGCAGGAAGTCGGCAGGCAGGCCATGCGCCAATTCAGGCAGGAAAACCCGAAAACGACATTCGGGCTTAACATTGCTGGTGGTGTGGCTGGAACGGCACCATTGGTTGCAGCAGCGCCAGGGTTAATGGGCGCTTCGCCGGGTGGGTTTTGGGCTAATACCGCAAAGTCGGCATTAAGCGGCGGCGCTATTGCTTTGCCTGATAGTGCCATTCGCTCGGACTTCGATCCCAAACAGACGGCAATCGGAACAGGCGTCGGCGTTTTAGGAGGTGCCGCTGCTCCAGCAATATCTAGAGGTATTGGGTACGGGGCTAGAACTTTAGGCGGCTTTTTTGGTATTGGCAATAAATCTGCCGTACGGCGAGCGCTTGGCGAAACAGTCCGGCAGTCGGGCAAGACAGTTGATGACGTGGCAGATGATTTGGTTCGCGCAGGCCGCGACGGCCAACCTGATTACGCTGCTGTCGATGCGCTCGGACATTCAGGGCAGCGCCAGCTTTCAGGTATAATGAGGCAACCAGGCGAAGCACGTTCAGAAATTACTGAAAAACTGCTCCAGCGCCAAACAGGCCAAGCAGGAAGGCTTACAAACACGCTTGCGGAAGGTTTCGGCGCACCCGATACGGCGCTGCAAAGGCAGACAGCCTTGACAGCAGCAAGGAAGGCCGCTGCAGACATAAATTATGCAGCATCAAGAAACAGTAGCGGTGCTGTCGATGTGCAGGGCGCAATTGACTATATCGATGATATTGTTCGGCCTGGTGTTCAGAGGATAGCCGATCCTGCTGACGACATTGCGGGTGATGGAATAGAAAATATTCTGAGCCGGTATAGAAAAAGAATGACAGACGGGCGTTCTGTATTGACAGACTACAACCAAACATTGAACCTGAAGATGGATATTGGCGATGCTGCAAACGATGCTTTCCAGAAGGGCAAAGGAAGGCTTGGCTCGACATTAAAGAAAATGGCAGACAAACTGGACGAAGCGCTAGAAGCGTCTAGCCCAGGCTACCGCCGTGCAAATGATACATTCAAGACGCAAAGCCGTGTTATCGATGCGATTGACGACGGTGCAAAAATTGAAAGTGGCCGCGTCCGGTTTGATAACTCAATCCCCGCATTCAACAAGCTGACACCAGCACAAAAGAAGTCATTCCGCGTTGGCTATGTCGATCCCAAAATTGCAAAGATACAAAACGCGTCTTCGTCACCGACAACGAACAAAGTTCGAACGCTGCTGACTGAAAAGACAAAGCATGAGTTTCCAGCTTTCGCGGCTCCAGGCCAAGGTCCAAAAATGGGCAGGAGGATCGCCCGCGAAAAGACTATGTTTGACACCGCTCATGCAGCGCTTGGCGGTTCTGCAACTGCTCAAAATATCAATGATGCAGCGGCAGCGGCATCACTTGATTGGAACGTGTTTGCGAACCTGTTTAGCGGCAGGCCAGGCGCTGCGGTAATGGGTGGGGCCAAAATACTCGGCTCCGCCATGAAGGGCAAAAACTCAAAGGTTCGTGACGAAATAGCCAAAGCGCTGATGGAAACAAACCCTAGTGCTGTTAGAAATATGCTTTCAACCGCTGTGCAGCAAAACCAGATTTCCACTGAAACATCCCAGGCCATCATACGTGGCCTGATGCAGGGCAGTAGTTCAGCTATTCAAGAGCAGATAAACAGCCAAAAGACATCAAGGCTGCGTCAGGCCAACTAAACCAATCAATCTATTCAAGAGGTGATCACATGCCAAGAGACGGCTCAGGCGTTTATACGCAAGCGGCAAACACTGCAGCGGTGTCCGGCGATCCGGTTTCATCGTCCAAGTTCAATTCATTCACGGCTGATATTGTCTCGGATTTGAACGCGGCTCGGCCTGTCACGGCGGGCGGAACGGGTGCGACAAGCGCGAGTGCGGCACGAACAGCCCTTGGCCTTGCTATCGGAACAGACGTTCTGGCGTATGATGCAACAATTGTCGTTGATGCAGATATTGGAGTGTCTGTTCAGGGGTACGATGCAGACACGTTGAAAGCCGACACATCAGACGACCTCACGGTGGGCTTCACTGCAACCAGTTATTCTGCAGGGACTAAATCCAGCGGCACATTCACTCCCGATCCCGCAAACGGGAATTTTCAGCACGCTACCAATGGCGGCGCTCATACACTGGCAGCGCCAACCGCCACAGGCTCTTATACAATCGTCATAGAAATCACCAACAACGGTAGTGCCGGGGCCATCACCTTGAGCGGCTTTGATGTGTCCGATGGGGATGACTTCACCACAACCAATACTGACTTCTTTCAGGTGTTTATCACTAAAACCAATGGCGGCGTTTCTTCAACCACGAAGGCTATGCAGTAATGAGTGTTCCGGGATTTATGCCACAACTTAGTGGCGGCGGTGGCGCTGCCGCCGCTGTTGTTTCCTTTGAAAGTTCGGCTGTCGATGGAAACTCCGCCACCATTTACACATTCTCCGGTGTGGCATTGGGGGCTGCTGCTGCTGACCGATATATAATTGCTGGTGTGTCTGGTGACTCCGCTGGTGATACCACAATCACAACCGTGACAATAGGCGGTGTGGCGGCTACCGAATTGATGGACGGTTCTAATAGTCAGGCCAATATGGGTTTTTTCATTGCTGCCGTCCCAACCGGGACAACGGGAGATGTTGTCGTTACTTTTTCAGGTTCCAAAGCCCGCGCCGGCTGTGCTTGCTGGAGAGCCACTGGTTTGGCCTCACCCACCCCACACGCCACCCTTCAGGACACTACATTGTCAGGTGCTGTTTTGAGTGGAACAATCAATGTTCCTTCAAACGGTTTTGTTATCGCGTATGATGCCTGCGATGGGACGATCACTACAACATGGGTTGGAGTTACAGAGGACTTTGACGAAGCCAGAGATGGGACCAACAGGTATCATTCAGGCGGTTTCGATCTTGTGCCGGGTGGGGAAACTGGGCGCACTGTGTCTGCCACATACGCATCTGCACCAACAGCCCAAATCATGCAGGCAGTATCATTCTCTTAAAGGATTTCAACATGCTCGCACTTATCAAAGACAACACAATAATCACAAAGGTGAGAGAGGGAAACTCAGTCAGTCTATTGAACGGCGACAAGGTGTCTCCCGCTCAGGCAGGCTGGACAAACTCAGACGGCTATTCACTCGCCACCATCCTTGATGCAGACGCCATCCCGGATGGGAAGCGAAGCACTGCAAAGGATGTTACGCTTATTTCCGGCTCACCGAAGTGGATCCACACCCTCGAAGACATACCCGCACCATCCACAGACCCTATTGACTACCCGCTGAACCCGGCACAGTTTGAAGCTATCCTGTCACTGATCGGCATTACAGTTGACCAGATCGATGCGGCCATCGATTCAGTCATTACCGATGCAGCGGCTAATGCCTTCGCCAAAGCCAAGGTTCGTAAGGCTACATCATATCACCGCGACAATGCGCTGTTCGCCCTGCTCACGCCTGTCATGGATGTCACAGCCGCTGAGATCGACACGGCATGGATGCAGGCAAAAGACTTCCGTTGAAATGCCCGATCTACCGGGCTATTACAAAGCGCTGAGAGCGATCCCACAACATCACAGGTGAAACCATGGCTATGAAAACAAGCCGTGAGGGGCTGATTGAAATCGCTTCTCATGAAGGCATTGTCACGTCTCCATATCGCGATAGTGTGGGCGTCTGGACGTTCGGAATCGGGCACACATCCGGTGCCGGCGAACCATACCCAAAGACCATGCAAAAGGGTGTTATCCGTCCGATTGCCGAAATCATGGATTTGTTTGCAAAGGACGTTGCCAAATATGAAAGGCGCGTCAATGCAGCGTTCAAGAAGAAGCTGACGCAAAAGCAATTTGATGCTGCCGTTTCCTTCGATTTCAACACCGGGGCGATTCACAAGGCGTCATGGGTGAAAGACTTCAACGCAGGCAATCCAGCCGCGGCAAAAAAATCATTCATGAACTGGCGAAAGCCCGCGGAGATTATACCGCGGCGCGAGAAGGAGCGCGACCTGTTCTTCAAGGGCAAATATTCCAGCGGTGGCTATGCCAATGTCTATTCAGCGGATTCATCTGGAAAGGTCCAATGGGCAGCAGGCAGACGGGTGCAGGTGTCCAAGCTGATCGATGCGCCCACAAAGCCCACACGGCCCGATATATCCGATCAGATCACATTGACGCCGGAAGACCTGAAAATCGAGCCTGTGAAGCCCTCTGTAGGCGTGTGGGCTGTTCTAATCAAATTCATCGCATCAATATTCAGGAGCAGAAAATGAAGGGTTT
>Ga0099851_1000718_pt1 | contig 13909 bp, 20 predicted proteins | sample CB_VirMetaG_6_FD_78176 | JGI IMG/M metagenome (GOLD analysis project Ga0099851, IMG submission 78176) | Freshwater to marine saline gradient viral communities from Chesapeake Bay - CB_1508_2 Viral MetaG | ecosystem: Environmental > Aquatic > Marine > Coastal | place: USA: Chesapeake Bay... | reverse complement strand
GGATAGAAGAAAACTACACCCCTAACACCGAAGTACAAAAGGAAAGAGAAGAAATAAAAGATGACTTGGAGTTTGCAATAAGGGCAAGTTTAATTGAGGGTGATAAATACTGTGAGAGGAAAGTATTGGAAACTAACCTGCAGAAGTACCTATCACAAACTAAAGGGGGTAAGGAATGACAGATAAGAAGATAGAGGAAAAAATAGAATATTTAAGGGAAACATTTTTCGGTGCGGGTTTTGAGGGTGACGAGTTTGAAAAGATAGCAAAAAGGGAAATACAAACCTTAATAGAAGAAGAACGCAAAAAGGCTGTTGAGGGGTTTAAACCTAGACAAATATCTGGGTTTTACAGGGATGATTTAGGTAGGTGGTTCAAGAGATATCCAACTGGGGGGGTTTTGGTTACAGATGTAATACTTACCGACTCCCTGAATGTTAGACAAGAAATGATAGATGAAATAGAAACTTACCTAAAGGAAAACAAATGAGATTACTTTGGGAAGACTACATTAGGTTACAGGAGTTAAGACAGTATGTATTTTTAAAGAAATGGTTAAAATGGCTAAAGGAATAATACAAAAAGATAAGAAGGCACGAGCCTTAAAAAGAAAAAGAAGAAACAAGTTCATGAAGGAGAATGGAAGAAAATGATACACAAATACAAGGTCGGGGAATTTGGTTCGGATGACAAATTCGTCCTACTAAGAGATAGCGACGGCTACTATTATATTACTGGTGATGAGACCAGCTGGGAACCATTGAAGTTATTAGAAGAGTTCATAGACAATGACTTGGTAAAGATGTCCACAGTCCACATGAGAGATTTCTGGATGAATTCAAAAGAGGTTAAGGAATTAAGGAAGGCAATTGAGTCTTACAGACTAGAAAGCTCAGGCGGTTAATGCCCACGGTTCTGCCTAAGTCAGTTTTCTACCACATCCCTAAAACTGGAGGGACTTGGGTAACTGAGGTCCTTAAAGGAATAGGAGGGGAAAGGGTCCAAGTAGAGGGAACTCACCCTTACAATATTACTAAGGAACACGCCACACCCCTAGTTTACAGGACACAGAAATTTAAATTTGCTTTCGTACGACACCCCGTATCTTGGTATCAGTCAATGTGGAAGTTCCGTGCGAATAATAAGTGGCAATATGAATCAGTCTTTGATGTAAAACTCCCCTTTACGGAGTGGGTAAGACATTTTTTAAAACAACACCCCGGTATTTATTCAGAGATAGTACGAGAATTTGAGGGGGTAGACTTCATGGGAAGACAGGAAAACCTCAGAGCAGACCTTTTAAAGGCTCTGGAGATGTCTGGAGACGACACTTCGGGTATTGAGATAGACCGAGGACTAGCAAACAAGAGTAAAGGAACAGCAAGAGTGTCAAAGAAACTCAGAAATGAGATAATGGAAGCGGAGAGTTATGTAATGAGGTACTATGAAAGTTAAACTATACCCAGGACAGCTATCAGTTGTCACCGACCCAGCACGATTTAAGGTCATAACCGCAGGAAGACGATGGGGAAAGTCCGTCTTAGCTCGTATGTGGTTACTAAATTTGGCGGCTAAAACCCCAGGGACTTACTGGATTGTCTCTCCTACCTTCTCAATGGGTAAGGATATTCACTGGAAACAAGGTTTTTTAAGCGGAGAAATCCCACCAAACATAATTGAAAAGAAAAATGAAGCAGATTTAGAAATTACGCTGATAAATGGCTCCCGAATAGGTCTAAAATCAGCAGAACACCCCGACCGTCTACGAGGAGTTAAGCTAAACGGACTTGTAGTTGACGAAATCGCCTCTATTAGGAACTGGGATTGGCTTTGGGAAGAGGTTTTACGACCTACCTTAACTGACACGAGAGCCCCGGCCATGTTTATCTCCACTCCCGCAGGGTTTAATCACTTTTATGACCTTTATTTAATGGGTCAAGAGAACTCAGAGACATATAACAAGGACTATAAGTCGTTTAAATTCACTTCTTATGACAACCCCGCCATCGCAGCGGAGGAAATTGACCTAGCTAAGGACTCTTTGAGTGAGGATGCCTTCCAACAGGAGTATATGGCTGACTTTCGTAAGATGGTTGGACTCGTTTATAAGGATTTTGACCGCTCTAAGCATGTTGTTAAGCCTTTCCCTATCCCTCAGAGCTGGAGAGTTTACCGTTCTATGGACTTTGGCTCCAACAACCCTACAGTCTGTCTATGGATAGCTATAGATGACGACGATAACCTTTGGATTTTGGATGAACACTACGAAACAGGGGAAACAATTGATTATCACTCAGGACTTATAAATGCTAGAAGTAAGAATATGCGTATCACAGCAACCTACGGAGACCCTTCGGGGGCGCAATGGCTCAATGAGTTCGGTAGGAGGGGAATTCACATCTCCAAAGCCTCAAAAGACACAGGAACCTCAAAGCAGAACTGGACCTTATACGGGATAAACAAGATTATGGAGAGATTAAAGGCCAAACCAGGGCACTTTGTAGAGGGTCAGATGAAAGAACAGACATCAGGAATGCCATCACTCTTCATTTTTAATGGATGTCAGAACACAATCAAGGAGTTTGAACTCTATCGTTGGAGGGAGAAATCCTCCCAATCCATGCAGGACTTAAATGAACCAGATATGCCAGAAAAAGCTAACGACCACGCCATGGACGCTCTTAGATATTTCATAGTCTCCTATAAGAAGAAGACAACGGAGGCTCCACCCACTCAGTGGAAGAAAGACCAATGGAGAATAGGGAAGCAATAGAAAACTACATAGAAGCAATGAGGAAGTTAGACCCAGAACTCTATCAGATTAAACTTTCAATGATGGAGACAAGAATCAATCCAAAAATTTTGCCCAAAATCATCAGGGCTATCGCTTTATTAGCACTCGGAACATCATACGGCCAAATTGAAATCATTATGAAGGGTGGTGAGGTCACTCAAATCAAAAGTTTTGAATCTTCGGTTGTCAGTGAGAGAGCTATATTGCTAAAGGACTAGGGATATAGTAAAATAAGCATAGGTTAAAACCGAAAAGGTAAGGCCGCACTAATCGTGCGGTTTTTTTGTTAATTATGACTAAAATATCTGGTACCAAAAACGAAATAAGTATTTTTAAGCAGGTAGTATCCCACTATGACGACGCAAAAATGAATCTTGAGAGAAGAATTCGTGACTTTGACACCAAAGACGAACTCTTCCGCAGCCACATTGACGAAGCCAACTGGCCCTATCAATCCTTAGTATTTGACCCAAGAGTCTTTACTATCATATTTGAGAAAACATCCCGCTTGTTCGCAAAAAAACCAAGAGGAAGACTCGTACCCCGTGAAGGTGGAGACTCTTTGGGTGCTGAGATTTCAAATCAGCTCTTAAACTTCCAATGGGATGACAATGAAAGAGTTGACTCCGTTCCAATGCTCTCCAAATGGGCAATGATGGACCAAAACGCACGAAAGTATGGTGCGTCTTTTGCTTTAGTTAAATGGCATTACGAAACCATCAAGGATGGTAAGAATAAGAAGAGGAAGACATGGTATGACGGTCCTTCTATGAAGGTCTGGAATAACAGAGATGTCTTAGTAGACGATTCCTACTCTTCAATTAAAAACTGGGTCCAATTAAGAGATTATGTCTCCTTACAGGACTTAGAAAATGTAAACGATACCGCTAAAGGTAAACCAGTTTATAAAAACCTAGATATTTTAAAGAGAAAAATGACCGAGGAGAAAAGTGGGGGTGATACCAGAGCCTCTAACTGGACTTCCAAGAACCTATCTATCTCAGGCCTTGAAGACCAAAGAGGTAGAGACTCTACATTCCAAACAGTAGAGATAGTCACCGAGTACAGGAAAGAAAGATGGATTACATTCGCACCAAAACACGGTGTTGTTATAAGAGACATCCCAAATCCTTACGACCACCAACAGATTCCAGTAGTTATGTTGAAATACTACCCTGTTGATGATGATATTTATGGGCTTTCGGAAATTGAACCTATTGAGAGACTTCAGAAAGCAATTAACTCACTAGTTAACCAATACATAGACTCAGTAAATATGGGTCTATACCCAATTGTTAAAGTTAGAAGCCAGGGAGTGCAGATGCACACTTTGGAGTGGGGACCAGGTAAGAAATGGATAATGGATGACCCAACAGATGTAGTTGCTCACGAGCAAGGCACTGCTGGTATAGCGGAGTTCACTTCAACCTACAGATTCCTAGTCTCAGCTTTACAGGAGGCGGCAGGAGAAACCTCAGCAGGCATGTCTCAGATTATCCCAGGACAACCTGAGAAGACAGCTACCGAGGTACAGGATTTAGCAATACAGAGAAACGCCAGAGACAACTTCAACCAAATCTTCTTACAAGAAGCTATGAAGAAACAAATGATGTTCTGGCAAACAATGAACTCTCAGTTTATGTTCGGAGATGAAGAAGGAAGAGCCAAACTTCTAAGAATAATAGACAGAGATGCAATGCAGATGTTTGAGGACTTGGGTCTTGGTTCAATGGAGCTTTCAGATGAAGCCACAGAACTATTAGCAGACCCAGAAATTGCGTCACTAGGAATAAACCCAGAGGATTTAACTTCCGAAGCGTTCCCAGTTAAGACAAAAGACGGAGTGTTACCTAAGTTCAGTAAGGACGAGGCAGGCAAACTTGGATTCCTATTACTAGAGAAAGAAGACCTTTCGGGGTCCTATGACTATGTGATAGATGTTCAATCTATGTCTTTACCAAACGATGTTCAGTTAACACAAGCTAGGCAGCAACTTTTCCAAATTACCATGAGCCCTGCGGCAACGCAGTTACTGGCTGTAGATGGTTGGAGAGTTAAGACGAAGGACCTATTGGAGGACACCTTTGAATTCTTAGGTCTGAAAGACGCAAGTAAATATTTTGAAAAGGTAGAAACAAATGGCATTAACCAAACAGGAGCAACAGGACTTGGTGGAGGCCCGCAAGGTCAGGGAATTGGCGGGGCTGGCGGGATGGCGGGAGGTACTCAAACCCCTCCTGGACAAGAAATTCAACAATAGTTGGATTGACCCAAGAGGAGCCAAGAACGACGAAGACCTACTTTATAAGTATAAGACGGCATGGGCACACGCAGAAGCAGGCAAGGAAATAATAGCTTTGATTGAGACCTATGTTGAAACAGCTAACTTCCTTGAGAAGAAAGAAAAGGGAGAAGTAGTTGATAAGTTCCGTAACATTTACGGAGGAGGAAAATAAATGGGAGTAAGAGTTGCTCAAAAACTAGTCGGTAACAAACCAGAAAACGAGGATGTAGTAGTTCAAGTTGCAGAGTTTGACGGACAAACATACACCTTCATAAAAGGAATGCATAGAAATATTCCTGATGATGGTATTGCAGCCAAAGTAATAGCTTACAGTTCCGCAGACGACATCGTTGAGGACACTGGAGTATACGGCGCAACCGAAGGTTATACAAAGTCATAATAGGAGGAAGTAATGGAGGCAAAAAAAGTTGTGGCAGACTTACCAGAGAGTTCTAATACTTTCTGGGAACATGCTAACACTGAAATACATGATATAGCAGAAGAAGAAAGGGGATGTGACCATTACTTCTACCACAGGACTGCGCAGGAGGTTGAATGTAGAAACTGTAATATCGGGTTCTATCTTGATAATTACAGTGAGGTGATAGACGGGCACATCTATAGGGATGAAGAGTTTGTGATTTAGTAGCTGGGGGGCAATTCCCTTTCCCCCCTAGCTATTAGGTCGCAAGACCTATGCCCCCAGTATGCGGCTGGGTTATCAATCGACATTTAATTAAAAAGGGAAGGTGGTGATTCACGATGGCAAATGACACCGAGGCACTATTTACGGGTGAGACAACACCAGAGCCAATGCCTAGCTCAGAACAAACGGTAGAACAACCTTCAGAGGTGGTTTCAGAAGCTCCACAAGAGGTATCCGAAACGCCTACAAAAACTGAGGAATTAGAGCTACCTTCCGAGGGCGTTAAAGAGCGAACTACTCAACAGTTTGAGAAAATGAAAGAGAAGTTAGCAGAAGAACGAACAAGGAGAATGGAACTTGAAAAACGGTTCCAATCAACAGAATCTAGTACGGTTCGTGAACAGGAGGAAGCTCCTCTTTACGACCCTACAACAGGGTATGTTGATATCACGCAACTTGAAAATATGAAGAGAAACGCAAGTGAGGCTAAGAAAGTCAGGGAAGAGTTTGAACGCTATAAACAGGAACAGCAAGAGTTGGAGGCTTATGCCGCCTACCCAGAGCTAGACCCTAAGAATAAAGACTTTGACCAAGACTTTTTTAACATGACCAGAGCTGTTATTACGGACTCTCTTATTAACACTAGAGATTACGGAAACCAGTTAACTGCTAAACAAGCAGCTGAGTTAGTTCACAAGCGTTTATCGAAGACAGTTGAAGCCGTTAAGGAAACTGCAAAACAAGAAGCAATTGAAGAATTGACTCCTAAAGAGCAGGCATCCTTAGAGGCATCTGGAAACTCTTCTAACCGAGAAGACGATTTCGTTATGGCTCAAGAACTTGAGTACAGAACCCGTAGAGGTGATAAAGACGCAATAGTAGAAAGGTTAAAGAGCATTCCTTCAGTATAATGATTTTTAGCCTTAATGGAGGTGATTAGGATGGCATTTGGATTACAAACTTATGATGACAGCGCAAGAAGAGAAGACCTTATCGACTTAATAGCCGATGTCTCTCCTGACTCAAACCCATTGTCAACAATGTTGGCAACTGTGGATGCGAGCCAAACCTTGCATGAGTGGTTAGAGGATTATCTCTCAAGACCAACTTCAGTTAGTGCTGCTATTGAAGGTGCCGCTGCAACATACAGCGACCTTTCACAGCCTAGCAGAAGAAACAACATTACTCAGATTATTAACAAAACCTTTAGGGTTTCTGGAACAGAATCTGTAGTATCTGTTGGTGGTATGGGTGACCCTTACGACTACCAAGCTGCAAAAGCATTGAAAGATTGGAAGAACGAGTTAGAGTACGCTTTAGTTAGAGGTTCTGTAGCATCAGGAGCATCTGGTGTTGCTAGACAAATGAGTGGATTACAAGCAGTAATTACATCTCACTCTACAGCAAGAAACTCTGGTACTTCCCTTTCAGAAACTGAGTTCAACGCAATGGTTAAAGAAGTTTGGGAAGATGTAGGAAACGAAGATGTATTCGATATGGTACTTGTACCTATGGGATTAAAACAAAAGATTTCTACCTTCACAGCTGGTAACCTACGAAATGTTGATGCTTCTGATAGAAGACTAACAAGACCAGTACAAGTATACGAATCAGATGGCGGTATTCATAGAATATTTGCACACAAAGATGTGCAGAACGCTGCTGGTACAGTAAACTTCTTAGGTATTAAGGAGGACAAGTACAGGATTGCTTACCTCAGAAGACCAGTAAGAGAAGAACTAGCAAAGGATGGTGATAGAAGAAACGGACAAATCGTCGGTGAAGCTACACTAGAATTCTTAGCAGAGAGAACTTCTGTAAACAGAACAGGATACGCCTTAAACGGTTAATTCTAATCTGTAGGAGAAAGGCCCCTTCGGGGGTCTTTTTCTGTTTTTATTGTATATCTGTTATAATGCGCTCATGGCTAACATCATTTTGTCCAGTGATGAAACAAAACTATATGGTCCCGACGGTCTTCCCGTTAATAAAGAGGCAGTACAACTCGCCGACAGACTAATCAAAGCGAAAAGAAAATATACTTTAACAGAATCAGACCCATCTAAATCCTTTTGGAAAGTAATAGATGAGGTACTAGCTGTGTGGAAAGCTACTCGTCCTGACGAATGGCAAGCCACGATAATTGAGTTAGATGAAACACGCAAATCCACATACAATCAGTGGGGAGAAGCCAGGAAAGAGTCAACTAAGGGTTCAGGACACCTTAGAAGGACAGTAGATATACCCGTATTCTTTGAAAGGGCGGTACGGTATTTATATTCAGTAGATGAGTTACCTTTCAATAAGGAGTGGTACCAGAAACTCTGGGAGAGATACCCAGAATTCAGGGTCAGCGAAAAACTATGAAGATAGCTTTGGCAATGATTACTAAGGGCGACGAAGGGGAATCCTTAGACAGGTGTTTAAGTTCGGTAAATAAGTGGGTAGATAAAGTCTATCTGACAGTTACCACAGAGGGTGATTCCGCAGCAGAAGTCGGAAGGAAATACGGAGCAGATGTAGTAGAGGTTCCAGGAAAGTTCCACAGGGAGATAACCAAGGAGGAAATAGATTGGTTAAGAGATTTCCAAGGATGGGAACCATTTTTAAAAGAAGGTACTAAAATCTTCGAGTTCCAGAAAGCAAGGAACTTCTCATTCAACAGAGTGTCAGAGGAATACGACTATATTCTATGGTTAGATTCAGACGACATCTTTAGAGGTGGGGATAAGATTAAAGAGGTACTAAAGATTGCAGAGGAGAACAACATTGACGGGTTCTTCTTTAACTACCTTTATAAGGTGGAAGCAGACGATAAGGGATTTATTAAAAATATAATCATTCAACATAAGAGAGAAAGAATCGTCAGAAGAGGTGTTTACAAATGGGAAGCCCCTATCCATGAGACCTTGATTCCTCAAAGAGAAGTAAGACAGGTTGATTCTCCAATATGTGATGTAGTCCATTTATCCAACGACGGAAAGATGGAGAATAACCTAATGAGAAACATGCTCGCTTTAGAGATGAGTATTGTTGACTGTAAGGCTTCAGACCCAAGACCAATTTATTACCTAGGAAAATCACTATACGACTACGCAAAGATTTACGGAGACAGGTCATACTTTGATAAAGCTAAGGCCCTATTCTTCATTTACTTAAAAGGTGATGAAGTTTTCCCAGGAACCCAGAAGTCTGGATGGGAAGAAGAAAGAGCTCAGTGCTGGGAGTATATAGGTGAGATAGAGCGAGAACTTGGCGACCTAGAGTCTTCATTAAAAGCAGGATTCTCTTCTTTAAGGGAGTCTCCTAAGTTTAGGTCTACCTATTTGGCTATCGCTATGACCTACACACAGAAAAACGATTGGGATAAAGCAATGCACTGGTTACAGATAGCCACTGGTATTAAAGAAGCCCATTCTACTTTAGTGGGAAATCCGAAAGACGAAGAGACAAGAGCACACGAAATTGCCTATCACTTCGGTTTAAATAACAATAACTTAAATATGGCGGTGGAATCAGCCAAGGCCCTTGCACAACTCAAACCAGAAGACCCTACAATGAAGCAGAGGTTAGAGTTCACAGCTAGGATGCTAAAACAAAGAGAGATGACTAGGATATTCACATCCATGGCCCAAGAGTTAAGCAGAAACGGTGAGTCACATAAACTAAAGTCATTAGTAATGTCAGCACCAAAAGAGATAGCTAATAACCCATTTGTAGAGAATCTAAGGAAACAGGTAAGCCCACCAAAGACATGGAAGAAAGATGAAATAACAATGTGGTGTGGGCCAGGCTTCGCAGCATGGAGTCCCCTATCCATAGAGAACCCAGAAGGCTCTTTTATAGGAGGTTCTGAGGAAGCAGTAATTTATCTTTGTAAGGAATTAGCAGACCTGGGGTGGAAAGTGACAGTTTATGGAGACCCAGGTGACGATGAGGGTGAGTATGACGGAGTTACCTACCTACCTTACTACAAGTTCAATGCCGCAGATAATTTCAATATTATGATTTCCTGGAGACAGGTAGGATTTGTGGATGGTAACTATAACTGTAAGAAGATGTATGTTTGGAACCACGATATTCAAAACCCATTGGAGTACACCGATGAGAGGTTGGAGAAGATAGATAAAGTCTTTGTTCTTTCTCCGTGGCACAGGGAAAATATTAAGAATGTACCAGACGACAAAGTAGTTATTTCAGCGAACGGGATGACACTATAATGAAAAATAATCCAAAGAAAGTAATTTATACATCGAGCTATGACCGTGGTCTTTATCACCTATTAAAAATTTGGCCCGATGTGGTTAAAGAGGTTCCTGACGCTGAGTTACACATTTACTACGGATGGTTCCTATTCAAGAAGTTCTATGGGGATAACCCAGAGAGAATGGCTTGGATGGATAACATGAACAAGATGATGGAACATAAGGGAATAACCCATCATGGTAGGGTTTCCCAGCCTGAGATTCTTGAGAGAATGAGCGAATGTGGAATCTGGGCATACCCAACACACTTTGGGGAAATCTCGTGTATAACTGCAATGAAAGCACAGGCCGTAGGATGTATCCCAGTAGTAGTTCCTTATGCAGCACTTGAGACAACTGTTCAATATGGAATCAAGGTAGAGGGGGACATTTATGACCCAGCAGTTAAAAAGAAGTTTACTGAGGAGCTTATCTCTCTCTTAAAGGATGAGAAACGCCAAGAGAAAATCCGTAAAGAGATGATGCCTTGGTCCAAGGAATGGTTCACTTGGAAGAGGGTAGCTCAACAGTGGAGTGATTTATTTAAAGGAAAGGAAGTAGAGCCACTAATACCAAATGACAGACTATTATCCAAAAGTAAAAAGGAATAAGAAAGGTCAAACAGTAACTAATTGCCCAGAATGCGGTAAGGAGTTACTTCAGTCCTACATTGGGGAGACAGCTTACTGTTCTCTTATGTGTGAGACAAACTTCAAATATAGAATGAACAACAGAGATGAGTATGGTAAACCAAGGAGTCCAGAGGAGGTAAAGAAACTGTGAAACTGTTATTCGTGTTCGCCCATGAATACCCAGAGAAGTGGAAGGATGGACTAAACGCAGCGCTGAAGGTTTTAGAGGGGGATTTTGAAATAGAGTACCTGAACCTAGCACTAGAACAGAAACCATTACCAGAATGTGACTTTGCCCTAGGGTGGGGAGCGTTCGGTAGTCCAGCTGACAAGTATCTTAGAAACCAGGAAGTAAAGAAGGGTCTTTGTATTGGTGGGATGGCTCACTATGAGGACACACTAACTAACCCAATGAACTACGACATCTTATTTTATGAGACCGAGTTCTTTAAGCCAATGATTTCAAAACACCCAAATATTAAACGGGCTTTCGGAGTAAATACAGACATTTTTCATAATACAGATTCCGAGAGAACTATAGATGTCTTAGGGGTTGGAGCATTTGCAAACTGGAAAAGACACCACGAGATTTTAGAAGTACCTGGAGATGTAAGACTAGTTATAGGAGAGATTCAATCTGGAGGAGATGGACAAGACCCATCAAAGGGGGGACTTGCAGAATCCATGAATATAATTGGATATTTACTAACGAATGGAGTCGGGGTCCTTCCAATGATTCCACCAGAGAAGTTAGCTGAGTTTTATAATCGTTCAAAGTTAGTTTTCTTACCCGCTCACTTAGCAGGTGGTGGGGAAAGAGCAGTTTGGGAGGCAAGATTATGTGGATGTGATGTCCAAGTAGCCCAAGACAACCCAAAACTGAAAGAACTACTGTATGGAGAGGTATTAGACCACTTCGCCTATGCAGAAAGTCTAAGAGAGGGGATTCTGGGATGTCAGTAAACCCTATCATGACGGCAATAAATCTTATCTTCTCAGATGAGCCAATCAAGGCTTTAGAGTTCGTAAAAGACCAAGAAGGTCCAGAATTTAGAAATATTCAGAAAAAACTAGAGGATAAATTAGACCATATTTTAAATTACGAAACCTATTTAAAGAAATATAGAGATGACCCAATGGACTGGAAACCAGAAGGTCTGTGGAACGAAAGGTATCGTTGGATATTTAAAAACATACAGAAACAAGAACCCAAAAACTATATAGACTTAGGATGCTATGAGGGAACCCTTGTTAAAAAAATTGCCGAAACTTTAGGTATCCCTTCAATAGGGGTTGAGATAAGTAAGGCAGCAGTTAAATATAATAACAGCGTTGCACCAAAAGGAGCTAAGTTCATTCAATCAGGGATTGAGGAGTTTAGGTCAGATATGAAGTTTGACGCTGTAGTTTGTATGGAAGTAATTGAACATGTAGCTGAACCAAAGAAGCTAGTTGAGACAATGAAGAGCTTAATGCACGAAGACAGCTACGGTTACCTAACAACCCCCAAAGGTTGCTACGATGTAGCTTGCACTATAAGAATCTGGGAAACCCCAGGAATACACTTTGACCATGTTAGAACCTATACCCCCGAATCTCTAGCTGAAGAGATTGGTACGGATAGAGTTGTAATTTACGAACATGAAGGCCAACTATTGGCTAAGTTTCAATTACCCACAGGAGGTGAGAGATGAAGATAGTATACACAGGGGGTACATTTGACCTGTTCCACGCCGGACATGTAGACCTTCTAAAACGCTGTGCTGAGTTAGGTTTGGTAGTAGTCTCTTTGAACACAGATGAGTTCATTGAAGAATACAAAGGTAAGCCGCCAGTGCACTCTTACGCTGAGAGACGGGCAGTCTTAGAGGCGTGCCAGTATGTATGGAAGGTTGTCCCTAATGAGGGGGGAGCAGACTCCAAGCCAGCCATCTTGAAAGTACAACCAAACTACCTAGTTATTGGGAGCGATTGGGCTGCAAGAGATTATTATGCCCAGATGCAATTCACCCACGACTGGTTAGACGAACAAGACATCAGTTTGGTTTACATACCAAGGATAAGAAAGATGTCTAGTACTTTAGTTAAAGAAAGAGTTAAAGGGACTAGATAAACATTTATACCATGGGCATATTACGATATAATGTACCCATGGATAATACTAAGATATGTACTGTTTGTGGAAATACCCTCCCACTAACAGACTTTTATAAGGAAAAAAGGGTTAAGGATGGGAGATATGCAAAGTGTAAAAAATGCCATATTGAAATTACACAGGGAAGATTTAATGCTAATAAGGAGAAACATAGGAATTACGGTAGGGTTAAGAGTCTTAAAAGGAAAATGAAGTTGGTTAAGAAGTTTGGGGGAAAGTGCGCATGTTGTGGTTTTGATGATTGGAGAGCTTTGCAGATTGACCATATAAACGGAGGAGGTTCAAGGCATAGAAGTGAATTCAAATCTGGGAATTCTTATGTTAAGTATTTGTTGGAATTGTCAGGGGAGGAGATAGGTAAAAGCTATCAGATGTTGTGTGCAAATTGTAATTGGATTAAAAGATATGAAAATAAGGAGTTATTAAAAAAATGAAGTTAAGTATTGTTATACCCTACTACGAAGCCGAAGGAATGGAGTGGAAAAGACCAATGTTAAAGGAGTGTGTTCAGTCGTTTGCTGGGTACTGTGATGAAATCATAGTATTATCAGGAACTCAGAGCACACTCCCTAAAACTATAAACCACGGATATTCACTAGCTTCTGGCGATTTTATAATAGTTTCAAATGATGATTGTCGTCTTTTAACAGGGTCACTGAGGGCTTTGTGCGTACCTGGCACTCTAACCTCTCCTCTGATAAATGGCAACGATAGAGGTTACTCTGGGCACATATTTTGTGTTGACAGGGAGATGGTAGAAAAGACAGGTGGGTTTGATGAGAACTACCATATAGCCTATTTCGATGATGACGACTTTTTATTTACAGTAAGGGAAAAAGGATATGCTGTTCAAACAGTTCCCGAAGTAAATGTTTACCATCCCCCAGTAGGAGGAACAACGCTAGACAAGCGTAGCGACAGAAGTGAAATATACGAAAAGAATAAAGCGTACTTCAAAGAGAAGTGGGGGAGATTACCATAGGAGGTGATAAAGATGAAATGTAAGATATTAAAACACTATCCAAACGCAGATAACTGGCAAGTAGGAGATGTGGTAGAAATAACAGACCCTAAAGTTCTTTTAGAACAAGGTCTAGTTGAAGAGTATAAAGAGCCTAAAAAAGCTCCTAAAAAGAAAGCCAAGAAATGAAAAT
>Ga0099851_1000717_pt1 | contig 13910 bp, 5 predicted proteins | sample CB_VirMetaG_6_FD_78176 | JGI IMG/M metagenome (GOLD analysis project Ga0099851, IMG submission 78176) | Freshwater to marine saline gradient viral communities from Chesapeake Bay - CB_1508_2 Viral MetaG | ecosystem: Environmental > Aquatic > Marine > Coastal | place: USA: Chesapeake Bay... | reverse complement strand
TGGTACAAGTGGTATTGACGGAACCTCAGGTGCTTCTAGAACTTCAGGTACATCTGGTACTTCTGGAACAAACGGTAGCGCAGGTACAGCAGGCGCTTCAGGCGATAGCAAAACTTCAGGTACTTCAGGTACAAGCGGTACAAACGGTAGCGCAGGTACCTCAGGTGCTTCACAAACTTCAGGTACAAGCGGAACAAGCGGTACAAACGGTAGCGCTGGAACCGCAGGTGCTTCTGGTAATAGTTTAACCTCAGGTACTAGTGGTACAAGCGGAACTAATGGTTCTGCTGGTACAGCAGGTGCTTCAGGAAATAGTAGAACTTCAGGCACAAGTGGTACTTCTGGAACGAATGGTTCTAGTGGTACAAATGGTAACGCTGGAGTTAGCGGATTAAGCAGCACTTCAGGTACAAGTGGAACAAGTGGTAGTTCAGGAACATCTGGTTTAGCTCGCACTTCAGGTGCAAGTACAACAAGTGGAACTTCAGGAACTAGTGGTTCTTCAGGTACAAGTGGAGTAGATGGTACTTCAGGTGCTTCTAAAACTTCAGGTACTAGCGGTACAAGCGGTACTAATGGTTCTGCAGGTACAGCAGGTGCTTCAGGCAATAGCAAAACATCAGGTACTTCAGGTACAAGCGGTACAAACGGTAGCGCAGGTACAGCAGGTGCTTCTCAAACAAGTGGTACTTCAGGTACTAGCGGTACAAACGGTAGCGCGGGAACAGGTGGTGCTTCAGGTAATAGTTTAACATCAGGTACTAGCGGTACTTCTGGAACAAATGGTTCAGCAGGTACAGCAGGTGCTTCAGGAAATAGCAGAACTTCAGGTACAAGTGGCACTTCTGGAACAAATGGTTCTAGTGGTACAAACGGTAACGCTGGAGTAAGCGGATTAAGCTCAACAAGTGGTACTAGTGGAACTTCAGGTTCTTCAGGTACTTCAGGTTTAGCCCAAAACTCAGGTACTAGCGGAACTAGTGGTACTTCAGGTACAAATGGTACTGCAGGTACAGCAGGTTCAAGCTCAGCATCTCAAACCTCAGGTACAAGCGGTACAAGTGGTACAAGCGGTGCATCACAAACTGCAGGACAAAGTTCAGCATCACAAACTTCAGGTACATCAGGTACAAGCGGTACAAATGGTACAGCAGGTACAAATGGTGCTTCAGGAAATAGCAGAACCTCAGGTACTTCAGGTACCTCAGGTACAAACGGTAGCGCAGGTACAGCAGGCGCTTCACAAACCTCAGGTACAAGCGGAACTAGCGGAACTGCAGGTTCATCTGGAACAGCAGGTGCATCAGGTGACAGCAAAACATCAGGTACTAGTGGTACAAGCGGTACAAATGGTTCAAATGGTACTGCCGGTAACGCTGGAGTAAGCGGATTAAGCTCAACCTCAGGTACAAGTGGAACTTCAGGTTCATCAGGTACTTCAGGTTTAGCTCAAAACTCAGGTACTAGCGGAACTAGCGGTACTTCAGGTACAAATGGTAGTTCAGGTACAGCTGGACAAAGTTCAGCATCACAAACCTCAGGTACAAGTGGTACAAGTGGAACAAGTGGTGCTGCTAGAACAGCTGGTTCAAGTTCAGCATCTCAAACCTCAGGTACTTCAGGTACAAGCGGTACAAGTGGTGCATCACAAACAGCTGGTTCAAGTTCAGCATCTCAAACCTCAGGAACATCTGGTACTTCAGGTACAAATGGTTCAAGTGGTACAGCTGGAATTGCTGGTAATAGTCAAACCTCAGGTACAAGTGGTACTTCTGGAACGAATGGTTCAAGTGGTACAGCAGGTGCTTCAGGAAATAGCAGAACATCTGGAACTTCAGGTACATCAGGTACTAACGGTTCAAATGGTACAAATGGTAATGCTGGAGTTAGCGGATCAAGCAGCACTTCAGGTACATCAGGAACAAGCGGTTCAAGTGGTACTTCAGGTTTAGCACGGACAGCAGGTTCTAGCTCTGCATCTCAAACATCTGGAACAAGCGGTACAAGTGGTACTTCAGGAGCAGCTCAAACAGCAGGTTCTAGTTCATCATCACAAACTTCAGGTACAAGCGGAACTTCAGGTACAAATGGTAGTGCAGGAACTGCAGGACAAGCAGGATTAAGTAGAACTTCAGGTACATCTGGTACTTCTGGTACAAACGGTAGTGCAGGTACAGCAGGTGCTTCACAAACCTCAGGAACAAGCGGAACTAGTGGAACAGCAGGTTCAGCAGGTACTGCTGGTCAATCAGGTAATAGCCAGACTGCTGGTACAAGCGGAACTTCAGGTACAAACGGTAGCTCGGGAACCGCGGGTCAATCAGGATTAAGTAGAACATCAGGTACAAGTGGTACAAATGGTAGTGCGGGTACTAACGGTAATGCAGGTGTTAGCGGATTAAGCTCAACTAGTGGTACTTCAGGTACAAGCGGTAGCTCAGGTACTTCAGGTTTAGCACAAAACTCAGGCACTTCAGGCACTTCAGGTACAAGTGGTACTAACGGTTCATCAGGAACAAATGGTGCTTCTGGTAATAGTAGAACCTCAGGTACTTCAGGTACTAGCGGAACTAACGGTTCTGCTGGTACAAATGGAACAGCAGGACAATCAGGATTAAGCCGGACTTCAGGTACATCAGGTACAAGCGGAACCAATGGTTCAACAGGTACTGCAGGTAATGCTGGTGTAAGTGGATTAAGTAGCACATCAGGTACTTCAGGTACAAGCGGTAGCTCTGGTACATCTGGTTTAGCTCGTACAGCAGGTTCAAGTTCAGCTTCACAAACCTCAGGTACATCTGGTACAAGCGGTACTAGTGGTGCATCACAAACAGCTGGTTCAAGTTCATCAAGCCAAACTTCAGGTACTAGTGGTACTTCAGGCACAAACGGTAGTGCTGGAACTGCAGGTAACTCAGGCAATAGCCGGACTTCAGGTACAAGTGGAACAAGCGGAACTAACGGTTCAGCAGGAACAAATGGTGCTTCAGGTTTATCAAGAACTTCAGGTACAAGTGGTACTTCAGGTACTAATGGTTCAAATGGTACAGCAGGTAACGCTGGAGTAAGCGGATTAAGTTCAACTAGTGGTACTAGTGGTACTAGTGGTTCTTCAGGAACATCAGGTTTAGCACGTACTTCAGGTGCAAGCTCAACAAGTGGAACTTCAGGTACAAGCGGTACAAATGGTTCAACTGGTACAAATGGTAACGCTGGAGGTAGCGGAGTAAGCAATACATCAGGTACTTCAGGTACAAGTGGTTCAAGTGGCACTTCAGGTAACTCTGGTTCAAGCTTTACATCAGGTACTTCAGGTACAGCAGGTAGCTCAGGACGTTCAGGTTCTTCAGGAACAAGCGGAACAAGTGGTATCTCAGGTAACGTTGGTACAGCTGGTACTTACGTGTCTATAAACGCAGGTACTGCATTAGCAGGTGGTGGTGTATTATCTACTGATAGAACAGTTAGCGTTGATACTACAGGTTTAACAGTAAACCAAGGTGTTACTACATTTGATGGTTCATTGTTCCAATCTACAAACTTAGTATTTACTAACCCAGATGCTGGTGATGGTGGTGGAACAGTTAACTTAGATAACTTAAATAATATTTCAGCCAATACTAAATCTTTCGATATTACTCACCCAACAAAAGGTGAACCTTGGAGATTAAGATATGGTGTATTAGAAGGACCAGAACATGGTGTTTACTTTAGAGGTTATACAACTGAAAAAGTAATCGAATTACCTTACTACTGGGCAGATTTAGTACATGAAAATAGCTTTACAGTACAATTAACTCCTGTAGGAAATTGTATGCACTACGTAACAGAAATAAAAGATAATAAAGTATACATCGATTCAGCTTGCGGAAGCGTAACTTGTTACTACTTGATTCAAGCAGAAAGAAAAGATGTAGAAAAAGTTCGTTTGGAGTACAATCCAGATGATGAAAAGTAAATATTTATATTAAAACACTGAATGGCTAAAAATGTATTAATTATCCCCGGTTCAGGTTCATTAGAATTTTCTGATGGCGGTGGTGTTATTAAAATGGTCCTTACTGGATCTAGTAATAACACATTGGCTTTTGTATCGGGTAGTAATACTATTATGGAGGTAAATTCTACCTCAGGTTTATCTACAAACAATCCACCCCATTTTGATAACTTACCTCAAGACAATAATTTACCAAACTATATTGTCTATAACGTTAATACAGGCGCTGTAGGTTATAGAGCCATAGCAAATGGATCAAGTGGTACAGCAGGTACAGCTGGTACTAGTGGACCAAGTTTTACCTCAGGTACTAGTGGTACTTCAGGTACAAACGGTAGCGCAGGTACAGCAGGTAACTCAAGAACATCAGGCACTTCAGGCACTTCAGGTACAAATGGTTCTGCTGGTACAAATGGACAAAGTTCTGCTAGCCGGACTTCAGGTACTTCAGGTACTAGTGGTACTTCAGGTTCTTCACGGACAGCAGGTTCAAGCTCTGCTTCACAAACTTCAGGCACAAGTGGTACTTCAGGTACTGCAGGTTCAGCAGGAACTGCAGGACAATCAGGATTAAGTAGAACAGCAGGTACATCTGGTACCTCAGGTACAAATGGTACAGCAGGTACAAATGGTTCATCTCAAAACAGCCGGACTTCAGGTACATCAGGTACATCAGGTACAAATGGTTCTACCGGTACTGCTGGTAATGCTGGAGTTAGTGGATTAAGTTCAACCTCAGGCACTTCAGGCACTTCAGGTTCAAGCGGAACTTCAGGATTAGCTCAAACTTCAGGTACTTCAGGCACTTCAGGTTCATCTGGTACAAACGGATTATCAGGTGCTAGTAGAACTTCAGGCACATCAGGAACTAGTGGTACAAATGGTTCTGCAGGTACAAACGGAACCGCAGGACAATCAGGTGCTTCACGGACTTCAGGTACAAGCGGTACAAGTGGTACAAATGGTTCTGCAGGTACTAATGGACAATCAGGATTAAGTAGAACATCAGGTACAAGTGGAACATCAGGTACTAATGGTTCTTCAGGAACAGCAGGACAAAGTTCAGCATCTCAAACATCAGGTACCTCAGGTACCTCAGGTACAAGCGGTGCTGCAACAACAACAGGTTCAAGCTCAAATAGCCGGACTTCAGGCACAACAGGTACCTCAGGTACATCAGGTGCTAACCAAACAGCAGGACAAAGCTCTGCTAGCCGGACTTCAGGTACTAGTGGTACAAGTGGTACTAATGGTACTGCTGGTACAAATGGCACCTCACAAAATAGCAGAACATCAGGCACTTCAGGCACTTCAGGCACAAATGGTAGTGCAGGTACAAATGGTAATGCAGGTGTTAGCGGATTAAGTTCAACATCAGGTACATCTGGAACTTCAGGTTCAAGTGGTACTTCAGGTTTAGCACAAACTTCAGGTACTAGTGGTACCTCAGGTTCATCAGGTACCTCAGGTGCTGCTAGAACAGCAGGACAAAGTTCATCTTCACAAACATCAGGTACCTCAGGTACAAACGGTAGTTCAGGTGCTGTACGGACTGCAGGTACAAGCTCTGCCTCACAAACTTCAGGTACATCTGGTACAAGTGGTACTAATGGTACTGCTGGTACAGCAGGTGCTGCTCAAAATAGCCGAACTTCAGGTACATCAGGAACTAGTGGTACAAATGGTAGTTCAGGTACAGCTGGACAAAGTTCAGCATCACAAACCTCAGGTACAAGTGGTACTTCAGGTACTAGCGGTGCAACCCAATCAGCTGGAACAAGCTCTGCTAGCCGGACTTCAGGTACTACAGGTACTTCAGGTACATCAGGTGCTAACCAAACAGCAGGTTCAAGTTCATCTAGCCGGACTTCAGGTACATCAGGTACATCAGGTACAAATGGTTCAGCAGGTACAAACGGTACATCACAAAATAGTAGAACATCAGGTACATCAGGCACCTCAGGTACAAATGGTTCATCAGGAACAAATGGTAACGCTGGTGTAAGTGGATTAAGTAGTACATCAGGTACTTCAGGAACATCTGGCTCTTCAGGTACTTCAGGTTTAGCACGGACAGCTGGACAAAGTACTTCATCTCAAACTTCAGGTACTTCAGGTACAAATGGTTCAAGCGGTGCTGCTAGAACAGCAGGTACAAGTACATCATCTCAAACCTCAGGTACTTCAGGTACAAATGGTACATCTGGAGCCGCTACAACAGCAGGTTCAAGTTCAAATAGCCGGACTTCAGGAACTAGTGGAACAAGTGGAACAAATGGTAGTGCAGGTACTAATGGACAAGCAGGTGCTAGTAGAACTTCAGGTACATCTGGCACATCAGGTACAAATGGTACTGCAGGTACAGTTGGTTCAAGTTCAGCTAGCCAGACTTCAGGTACATCAGGCACTTCAGGTACTTCTGGAGCTGCACGGGCAGCTGGTTCAAGCTCAGCATCACAAACTTCAGGTACAAGCGGAACTTCAGGTACAAATGGTAGTTCAGGTACTTCAGGTATTTCAGGAGCTGCTGGTGTAAGTGGTTTAAGTGAAACTTCAGGTACTAGTGGTACAAATGGATCTTCAGGTACAAATGGTGCCGCTGGTAATAGTAGAACTTCAGGTACTTCTGGTACTTCTGGTACAAATGGCTCATCAGGAACAAATGGTAATGCTGGTGCATCAGGAGTATCACGGACTTCAGGTACTTCAGGAACAAATGGTTCAAATGGTACTTCAGGAGCAAATGGTGCCTCAGGACAATCACGGACTTCAGGAACTTCAGGTACAAGTGGAACAAATGGTTCTTCAGGAACTAATGGTAATGCTGGAGCTTCAGGACAATCACGGACTTCAGGAACTTCAGGTACAAGTGGAACAAATGGTTCTTCAGGAACTAATGGTAATGCTGGAGCTTCAGGACAATCACGAACTTCAGGAACTTCTGGAACAAATGGTTCTAGTGGTACAACAGGTAATGCAGGTGTTAGTGGATTAAGCTCAACTTCAGGTACATCTGGAACTTCAGGTTCATCAGGTACCTCAGGATTAGCACGGACAGCTGGACAAAGTACTTCATCTCAAACCTCAGGTACAAGTGGAACAAATGGTTCAAGTGGTGCTGCACGTACAGCAGGCACAAGTACTGCTTCTCAAACATCAGGTACAAGTGGTACTAGCGGTACATCAGGTGCAACTCAAACAGCTGGTTCAAGCTCTGCTAGCCGGACTTCAGGTACTACAGGTACCTCAGGTACATCAGGTGCTGCACGGACTGCTGGACAAAGCACTTCATCTCAAACTTCAGGTACCTCAGGTACAAATGGTAGCTCTGGACAAGGTAGAACAGCAGGCACAAGTACAGCATCTCAAACTTCTGGTACAAGCGGAACAAGTGGTACCAGCGGTGCAACTCAAACAGCTGGTTCAAGCTCTGCTAGCCAGACTTCAGGAACAACTGGTACAAGTGGTACTTCAGGTGCTGCACGGACTGCTGGACAAAGTTCATCTTCACAAACTTCAGGTACCTCAGGTACAAATGGTTCAAGTGGTGCTGTACGTACAGCAGGTTCAAGTACTGCCTCTCAAACTTCAGGAACTTCAGGTACTTCAGGTACAAATGGTGCTACTCAATCTGCTGGAACAAGCTCAGCTAGCCGGACTTCAGGTACAACAGGTACCTCAGGTACAAGTGGTGCTGCACGGACAGCAGGACAAAGTTCATCTTCTCAAACATCAGGAACTAGCGGCACAAATGGTACTTCAGGTGCTGGTAGAACCGCAGGTTCAAGTACTGCCTCTCAAACCTCAGGAACTTCAGGTACTTCAGGTACAAGTGGTGCAACAGGCACATCAGGTAATGCAGGTGTTAGTGGAGCAAGTTCAACCTCAGGTACTAGTGGAACAAGTGGTAGTTCAGGTACATCAGGTTTAGCACGGACAGCTGGACAAAGTTCAAACAGCCGGACTTCAGGTACATCAGGAACAAATGGTTCAAGTGGTGCTAACAGAACTGCTGGTACAAGTACAGCATCTCAAACATCAGGCACCTCAGGCACCTCAGGTACTTCAGGAGCAGCAACAGCCGCGGGTTCAAGCTCAGCTAGCCGGACTTCAGGTACAACAGGTACCTCAGGTACAAGCGGTGCTGCTACAACTGTAGGTTCAAGCTCAGCTAGCCGGACTTCAGGTACAACAGGTACCTCAGGTACATCAGGAGCTGCTCAATCAGCAGGTGGAAGTACTCCAAGTTTTACCTCAGGTACTAGTGGTACTTCAGGAACAAGTGGTGCTGCACGGACAGCAGGACAAAGCACATCAAGCTTTACTTCAGGTACCTCAGGTACAAATGGTAGCTCTGGACAAGGTAGAACAGCAGGCACAAGTACAGCATCTCAAACATCAGGTACAAGTGGTACTTCAGGTACATCAGGTGCTGCAACAGCTGCTGGTTCAAGCTCAAATAGCCGGACTTCAGGTACTAGCGGTACTTCAGGTACAAGCGGTGCTGCTAGAACAGCGGGTACAAGTTCAGCATCCCAAACTTCAGGAACAAATGGTACCTCAGGTACAAGTGGTGCTGCAAGAACCTCAGGACAAAGCTCAGCATCAGGTACTTCAGGAACAAGTGGTACAGGAGGTACTTCAGGTTTATCATTTAATGGTACATCTGGTATTAGTGGTGGTACATTCACAAACCAACCTAACTATCTAGTTAGAACTGCAGGTACAACTACAATTCAAAGTATTTCATTCCTATACGCTGATACTACAAACAGCAGATTAGGTTTAGGTACAACTTCTCCATCATATCCGTTCCACGTTAATGCTAACGTAAGTGGTGTTTCAATTTACGCATCAAACGATATTCAAGCATTCTCTGATGCAAGACTTAAAGGAGATGTTAAAGTAATTGAAAACGCTTTAGCTAAAGTTGATAAAATTAATGGTGTAACATTTACTAGATTAGATAATGATTCTGATAAGAGACACGCAGGTGTAATTGCTCAAGAAGTTGAACAAGTACTCCCAGAAGTTGTACTTACAGATCCTAAAACAGGTATCAAATCAGTAGCATATGGTAACTTAACTTCTATATTAATTGAAGCTATTAAGGAATTAAACAATAAAGTTAAAGAATTAGAAGCTAAAATAAATAAATAAGTTTATGCCAACCCCAAGTACAAATTTAGGAATAGGTGATATATACTCTGAAGCCAATGGAGCAACCCCTGGTTCTGCTGTTAACTTTGGTGATTTAGCACGAGCAAGTTATTTTGAAGGACCAAATGGATCTAACTCAGTTCAATATAATGCTTGGGGTTCATATGGAAACTCTTTAGGTGCTAATAAAATATTTGCGGTAACAACAGATAGTACTCCTAATTTTGGTATATTTAAAAATTTAGATTATTTTTATTATAATCCTCCTGATTATGATGTAACTTTATATGTTGAAAACTCATTTCCTACCTCACCTGATGATGATTGTCAAAACGTAGATATTCAAATTTATGATAATAGTTACACATATTTTTATCTAACAGGTAACTCGGGAGCAGTTCCTGCTGGAGGACAATATGGTCCTAATACTTTTCAAGGACTTCAATCAGGTATGACTCCTTTAATTGAAGAATTATTTTGGCAATTAACAGTAGATATGGATCCTTTTCAATTTGGAGGAGGACAAGTAGATTACTATATAAATGGAACTTTAGTTTACAATGGTCCTATAGGTCCTGGAAATAATACATTTGATTGGAGTATGGGTTCTACAGAATTTACTAGAATATTAACAGGCCCTGGTTTTACAGGTTCTTATCACGAGGTTTATTTACACCCTTAATATAATTTGGAATTCTAACTAATTTTCCCTATATTTATGGGAAATATTTTGTTATGAAAAAATTGTTGTATATTGCTCCGCATTTATCAACCGGTGGACTTCCACAATATTTAACTAAAAAAATTGAATTACTCAAAGATGAGTTTGATATCTACCTTGTAGAATGGGTAGATTGTACTGGTGGTGTTTTAGTAGTAACACGAAATAAGGTCCTTAAATTAGTTGAACCTAATAAATTTTTTACATTAGGTGAAAACAAAATGGAACTGATTAATATTATTAATCGTGTCCAACCAGATATTATTCATACTGAGGAAATTCCTGAGTTTTATATGGATTTTGAGATAGCATCTCAACTATATAAAAAAGATAGAAACTATATTATAGTAGAAACTTCACACGATTCATCTTTTGATACAAGCACTAAAAAATTCTTCCCAGATAAATTTATGTTTGTGTCAAATTGGCAAATTGAACAATATAAAGATATTGATATTCCACGCGTATTAGTTGAATACCCAATCGAATATATTGAACGCCCTAATCGCGAGGAGGCACTGCGTAAATTACAATTAGACCCCGCTAAAAAACACATATTACACGTTGGTTTATATACCTCTCGCAAAAACCAAGCGGAATTTTTTGAATATGCTCGTTCAATGCCTGAATATGAATTTCATAGTTTAGGTAACAGAGCAGATAACTTTAGATGGTATTGGGAACCATTAGCTGATAATACTCCTCCAAATTTAACTTGGTGGAATGAGCGAACAGATGTAGATGCTTTCTACCAGGCAATGGATTTATTTCTATTTACATCTCGTGGTCACGCAAATGATAAAGAAACAATGCCTTTAGTAATTCGCGAGGCAATTTCATATCAAATTCCTATTTTAATTTATAATCTTGAAGTTTATCAAAACTATTTTAATAAATTTAATGGAGTAAATTACCTTGAATTTGATAATTTTGAACGAAATTGCGAATTAATTACAGAGGTTATAGAAAAAGAGGAAAAAATTCATCCTGAACAAGAAGCAATTATAATTTCTACATATCCTACACAACAAAGCGTAATAGATTCTACAAAAGAATGTATTGAATCATTTAAAAAAACAGGTAGAAAAGTTATATTAACATCTCACGCTGTTATTCCTGCTGAATTACAAGAATTAGTTGATTATTGTGTTTATGATAAAAATAATTTATTAACTAAACATGATTTTTATTACCATTGTTGGGTTGATTATGGGCATTTTAAAGTAAATACAATTTTACAGGGTGAGGATAATGATGTTTATCACGGACCAGCAGTTTATACAAATTATTATAATGCGGCTTCATTAGCTCAAAATTTAGGATTTAAAAAATTATACTTTGTTAATTATGATTACATTTTAACAAACCCAGAATTTATAGATAATATCTCTTTTAAACTAAATAAAAATAAAGCGTTTGTTGATGAAAGAAGATATTCCGAAGGTGAAGTAAGCAGTACATTCTTTATGGGAATTCATACAGATTTGTTCTTTAAAACTCACGAATTAGTATCTACGGCTAAAGAATATGATAATTTAAAACATAAAGTTGGTAGTTTGTCTAATGGATATGAAAATATTTTTTACTTTGCTTTACAACCTTATCGAAATCAAATTCATATCGAATCCGCTGAAAACTGGGATAAATTAATTAGTGAAAATTTTAAACATAATAATTTCTCTCGAATAGAATATACAACTGTTTTACCAACTAATGTGGAAAACCATTATGCTATTTACTATCAAAATTCAAATGAGGTAGATAGTAGAATATTAAATATATCTGCTGTAGAAAATGGTGAGGAAATTTTTAGTGAGAATGTAAATATTACTCATAAATTTGCTTGGTATCGACTACATCATTTTGAAGGTCAAGAAACTATTATTACCTTTAAATTCTATGATGCACACGATAATAAATTCTTAAGTGAAAAAACTATTGTTGTGAACCAAGATTATGTTGATAATAAATTACACATTAACGGACTTCTAGAAAAAGTTATATGAGAATTTGCCAAGTAAACCCAGGTTGTGGTATTCCAATCCCACCTCCAGCGTGGGGAGCGATTGAAAAAATTGTATGGGAATTTACTAAAAATTTAAAACAATTAGGACACGAGGTAGATATTAAATGGTGTTCTGAGGTTCAAAAAGGTGAATATGATATTGTAATGGTTCATGTAGCTAATTTAGCATTAGAATTAGCAAAAAATGGAATTCCTTATATCTTTCAACACCACGACCATCATGCCTATCATCACGGAAAGGATTCCTTTGTTTATAAGGAAAATAGAGAGGCAATGGAAAAATCTATTTTTTCATTAGTCCCAGCTCGTTATTTAGTAGATTATTTTGAATTACCTAATGTGTATTATTTTTCACATGGGGTTGACACAGAAAATTTTTATCCAAATGAATCATACCCTGTAAATCATAGTTTATTAATGTTGGCTAATAATGGTTTAGGTGGATATAATGCTTATGATAGAAAAGGATTTGGATTAGGTGTTCAGGTAGCAATGTCTCGAAATTTACCTATTACAATTGCTGGTCCTAAAAATAATGAAAATTGGCTTAATGATAATCCATGGGTTAAAGGTTATCCTAAATTAACAATGATGTGGGAACCTTCAAATGAAAAATTAAGACAACTTTATACTTCTCATACTATATTTTTACACCCAAGTGAATTAGAAGCTGGACACCCTAATTTAACATTAATAGAGGCAGCAGCTTGTGGTTTACCTATTTTGGGATGGATTGAAATGGAAACTACATTCCATGGATTATGGAGAGCACCTCGCGATTTAAAAGAAATGTTAAGAGGATTAGATACAATTATCAATGAATATGATGATTACAGACAACGTTCACTTAACACAGCACAAGAATTATCTTGGTTAAATCGCTCAAAAGAATTGATAAACTTATTTAATGAATATGCGCACTAAACTTTATACAAAAAACAATCAAATAATTGATGTGTCAACTTGGGATACTTCTGGGAATCACCATGAATTAGGTGAAAGATATGGTTGGGAAGGAGCTATGGCTTTTGGAAATTTAATTCATGACGAATTAAACGCTCAAGGACCTGGTATTGAACATGGAGATATTTATTTAGATTTAGGAGCAAATATTGGTATGTCTGCTATTAGAGCAGAATCAAAAGGTTGTTCCAAAATTTATTGTATCGAACCCGACCCAGGAGTATTTGAAGCATTAAATAAAAATAAAAATTATAATTGGATTGTAGATAATGTTGCTATTGGCCCTGAAAGAGGATATATTGATATTCCTCGTTGGCCCGATTGGTGGGATTTACAACCTGTTCAATGTATTACATTAGATGAATTTTTTGCAAAACATAATCTTACAAAAGTAGATTATATGAAGTGCGATATTGAAGGTCATGAAAAATATGTTTTTGAAAATGTAAGTCAAATTACGTGGGATAAAATACAAAAAATATTCTTTGAATACCATGAAGATGTAGATACATTAAATGATGAACAAAGAAATGAAGAAAGAGTAAAGTTTATTAAATTTTTTGCTGATAAAGGTTTTAATAATCATTTTGTTGATCTTGGATATTATCAAAGTTTTGTTTATTATTGGAAATCATGAAGGAAGTTTTAATTAAAGAATACAATGATACTAAAATATTAAGGATTCCTTTTAAGGAACCTGAGAATAGTTTTACTGTTCATTTTTTAGATGGACCTTTTGTAGAAGTTACAGGACCTGTAGAAAAAGAATATCAAGTTAAATTTATTAATACTAAAACTGAACGAATTTTATTTGAAACGAGTATTAAAAATAATATGTGGACTCGTTCAAATATAAAGTATTTAGTTAAATGGCGAATTGAAGTATACGATAAAAAAACAGGAATTAAATTATTTGAACATGTATTTAATCCTAAAGGTAAACGAGTTTATATTCATTTAGAAAGTTCTGCAATTGGAGATACATTATCTTGGTTTCCTTTAATTGACGAATTTAGAAAAGAAAATGAATGTGAAGTAGTTTG
>Ga0099851_1000713_pt1 | contig 13944 bp, 22 predicted proteins | sample CB_VirMetaG_6_FD_78176 | JGI IMG/M metagenome (GOLD analysis project Ga0099851, IMG submission 78176) | Freshwater to marine saline gradient viral communities from Chesapeake Bay - CB_1508_2 Viral MetaG | ecosystem: Environmental > Aquatic > Marine > Coastal | place: USA: Chesapeake Bay... | reverse complement strand
TTATAATAAGGAGAATTGAATGGAAATTAGTATTACTATAGAAGAACTTAGAAAGAAGAAAATATTCATTGCCACTCCCATGTATGGAGGAAGCTGCACTGGTCATTATTCAAAATCTTGCACTGATTTAGGTATGTTGGCTACAAAATATGGTGTTGATATAAATTACTTTTATCTTTTCAATGAAAGTTTAATTACACGAGCACGCAATTATTTGGTTGACGAGTTTCTTCGTTCGGGTTATACTCATATGATGTTCATTGATTCGGATATTGGGTTTGATCCGAATGATGTATTAGCATTAGCAGCAATTGCGGCAGAAGATAGTGATAAAGATATTGTCTGTGCACCATATCCAAAAAAGACTATTGCATGGGAAAAAATTGTCAAGGCAGTAAATAAAGGATTTGCAGATCAGAATCCTAATGCATTAGAGAATTTTGTTGGAGACTTTGTGTTCAATCCTGCACCAGGTACAGATCAAATTCCAGTAAATGAGCCAGTAGAAGTATTAGAAGGTGGCACTGGATTTATGATGATTCAGAGACATGTATTTGAGAAATTTGCTAATGCATATCCAGAATTGAAGTATACACCAGATCATATTCGAACTCAGCATTTTGATGGTTCAAGACAAATTCATGCCTATTTTGATACCGTGATTTGCCCAGATACTAATCGCTACTTGTCTGAGGATTATATGTTCTCTCAATGGGCTCGAAATATTGGTTTGAAAGTGTGGATGTGCCCATGGATGCGTCTAAGTCATATGGGCTCTTATGTCTTTGGTGGAAGTCTAGTAGACCTAGCCCAAATTGGTGCCGCTGCAACTGCAGATGCCAACGAATTGTCCCGTTATAAAAAGAAATAATTTCTAACAACTGTGAGGTGAAAAATGAATATCTCTAATCAAACTATCAATGTGCTAAAGAATTTTGCTACAATCAATCAATCATTATATTTTCAACCAGGAAGTAAACTACGAACAGTTTCACCACAGAAAACTGTTCTATCTGAAGTTATTATTAGTGAAAATATTGAACGTGAGTTTGGTATCTATGATCTAAATCAATTTCTAGCAGCATTAGGTCTATTTACTAGTCCATCACTTGATCTAAAAGATCATCACATGGTAATTAGTGATGAAAGTGGTTCAAAGACCAAATATCACTATGCTGATAAGAGTATGATTGTAACTCCTCCTGATAAAAATCTATCATTGCCAGATGTTTCTGTAGAGTTTGATCTATCGAATGAAGTCTTGAATAAGATTCAGCAATCAGCTCGTGTGTTGAATGCACCAGAACTTATTGTCACCGTAGAAGATGGTGAAATTGCCATTGAAGCTGGTGATAGTAAAAATTCATCCGTAAACACTTTCAAAACTCCATTAGGCACAACTGATAGTAATGATTGTCGTCATGTTTTTAAACTTGACAATATCAAAATGATGATGTTAGACTATACAGTTACTATTTCATCTAAGGGTATTGCACAGTTCAAAACTGCAGATGACCGTGTCACATATTTTGTTGCAACTGAAACTAAAGGATAATTTTTATGAAACATGAACATCCACTTACATTATCAATCAACATTTATGATGAAGATGGTAATAGCATCTCAACACAAAAGACTTTTAGTGACGAGACTCAATGGTTTCCACTAATGGATCAATTCCTAGCTACACTCTCTGCATATGGTTATGTTATCAAAGACCTTAAAATTTATATTGACCAGTTTGGTCTTGTAGTTGACGATATGAGAGTAGATTCTGATTCTTTTTGAAAATCTATAATGGGAGATAATATAGTATGAAAGAACAATTCTTATGGACAGAGAAATATCGTCCGATCAATATTGACCAATGTATTCTTCCAGAGCAACTAAAATCTGTATTCAGAAAGTTTATTGAGAAAGGAGAGGTACCAAACCTCCTCCTTTCCGGTAAACCAGGCATTGGTAAAACTACTGTTGCAAAAGCCCTCCTAAATCAACTAGATATGGACTTTCTAATGATCAATGGTTCATTGGAAGGTAGAAATATTGATACATTGCGTACAACTATCGCACAATACGCATCGACTGTTTCATTCAATGGTAATAGAAAATATGTCATTTTGGATGAAATGGATTATCTGAATCCACAATCAACCCAACCAGCACTACGTAATTTCATGGAAGAGTATAGTAGAAATTGTGGATTCATTGGCACTTGCAACTTCAAGAATAAGATCATTGAGCCATTACATTCACGATTTTCTGTTATTGAGTTTTCATTAAGTAAAAAAGACCTACCAGACTTGGCTGCTCAATTCCTAAAACGAGTGGAACATATTCTAGAAGCAGAGGGAATTGAATATAACAAGAAAGTGGTTGCAGAATTGATCATGAAACACTTGCCAGATTGGCGTCGAGTGTTAAATGAGTTGCAACGATACTCGGCTACTGGTAAAATTGATGTTGGAATCCTTTCATCTTTCTCCGATGATTCATTTTCATCATTGATTAAGATGTTGAAAGAGAAAGATTTCACATCAATGCGGAAATGGGTAGCAGAGAATTCTGATATTGAAACAACTGTTCTTTATCGTAGTCTTTATGATCATGCATGTTCTAAACTTGAACCAATGGATCAAGCTCAGATGGTCATGACTCTAGCAGACTATCAGTATAAATCCGCTTTCGTTATGGATACAGAAATCAATAATGTTGCTTGTCTAACAGAACTTATGATGAAAGTTAATTTCAAATAAAGGAGTTTTTATTATGTTGAATTGTAAATTAAAAAATACAGAAGGAATTATCCGAAGTTTTAAAAAATTTTTAATTTTTCTAATTATGTTTAGTTTTGTAACTATTGCCCTTATGATATTATTCTATATTCCATTTCTTTCTTTACTCGTGATTGTGTTACCAATTACATTTAATTCAATTGTGTTGTCTTTTATTGCATATGGATTTTTAGTATTAGGAATAATGAATATTATTCGAATGTTTCTATGTGAAAATGCCGATCTTTTATTTTTTAATACTATGGAAGTAGAAATGTATCTTAGTAAAAAATTAGGATAGGAATATATTGTTATGAAAGTAAAAGAATTAATCAAATTACTTCAGACAGCAGAACCTGAACGAGAAGTTTATCTTTCAAGGGATTCTGAAGGCAATTCATATCAAGCATTATATGGATTTGATAAGAATGCTATTTTAGTTGATGGTGATATCTATGATGATACTTGGACAGCAGAAGAAGCTGGATTTGAAGATGAGGAAGAATGGGAAATTTTGAAGCAAGAAAAAAATCGTCGGGTGTTAGTATTATGGCCATAAATCCATTTGATTTTGTGAATTCGATTAATACTACTAAAGTTGATTTGATTTCTACTTCTGATGATCCTGAATTGATGGAGAAGGAGTATAATCCTTTTCTAACTAATAAAGCATTGTCATATTTTATTGATACTATAACATTAGCAAATGAAATGAATAGTCGTTATGATATTGATCATAAATATCAATATGATTTTTTACGGGCAACAGTACGCAAACGTAAGAGAATTACAAAATGGCATAAACAAAAGAATGATGATGATATCAATGCTGTAATTGAATACTATGGTTATTCTCTTAATAAAGCAAAGAATGCAATCAAAATTCTTACAAAAGAACAAATTGAACAAATAAAGATTAACTTGACAAAAGGTGGAGTGAAAAAATGACAACAGATTTATCAAATATGATTGAAGTACATCTTGAAAAAGAAGATGATTTTCTTAAAGTTAAAGAAACATTGACTCGTATTGGTGTTGCATCCCGTAAAGATCAAAAACTATATCAATCTTGTCATATTCTTCATAAACAAGGTCGATACTTCATTGTCCATTTCAAAGAACTATTTGCACTTGATGGAAAGCCATCCGATTTTAATCAGAATGAAGATGATATTGCCCGTCGAAATACCATTGCAAACCTATTAGAGCAATGGAATCTATTGACCCTAGTTGATGGATCAAAATCTGCTCAACCCGTCGCCGATATGAGTAAAATTAAGATTCTACCATTTAAAGAAAAAGACAAATGGCAACTAGTATCAAAGTATACCATTGGAAAGAAGGGGAGTTAACGCTCCCCAACTTTTTTTCGTATGATGCATTTTTTTGGTTGACAAAAATGCATCATGATATTATATTAATCATAGTAACTTGTGATTTAAAAAAAGGAGAATTGAAAATGAATATTCGTAATGTAATGATTGCAGGTGTATTAGCCCTTTCACTATCTGGTTGTAATCAGACTGCGGGCACTCTAGCTGGCGGGCTAGCTGGCGGAGCTGCTGGTGCTTATGGTGGTTCAATGATTGGTAATGGTCTAGGCAAGACTATTGCAACCGCTGGTGGTGCTCTTGGTGGCGCTCTAGTGGGTGGCTTTCTAGGCAACTCACTAACACTACCATATACAAATTCTGACCGTATTGATAACAATCAGATCATGATTGATCGTAATGGTCGTCGAATTGATCGTAATGGTCATCGAATTGATAGTATGGGTAATAGTCAAGGTGGAGGTAATACGTACGTAATGCCCAATGGCAATGGTGCACCACAGTCACGATTCAATTGCCGTGTCCAAAACAATTATGTGGTCTGTAACGACTAAATAACAATGAATTCCCATAGTGGGAATGATACTCGCCTATTAAGGGAGTATACAATCAACCTTGCTACTTATAGGAGGTATATATATGACACTACCAAAGAACGTCGCTCCATTTTTCGTTGGATTTGATCGTCTATTCAATCAACTCGATACATTCACTAAAGCTATGCCAACTGGCTTTCCACCATATAACATCCGTAAAGTGGATGATAACAAGTATATGGTCGAATTAGCTGTTGCTGGTTTTTCAAAGTCTGATATCGAAATTGAATTAGACGGTGATGTATTACGAATTACTGGTAGAATCAATGATGATAACGATAGTTACCTTTACAAAGGCATTTCTAATCGTGCCTTCACTCGCACCTTCAATGTTGCTGAAACCGTAGAAGTTAAAGATGCAACATTGGTTAATGGAATGCTAAAAGTGTTTCTAGAAAACATCATTCCTGAATCAAAAAAGCCAAAAAAGATTGAAGTGAAGGAAGCAGAATAATGATATCGGATTGGTTTAAAACTCTATTTCAGTCTTGGGAATCACGATATCTTTCTCAGTCAATTGATCATGCCGATTTAAAAAGACGTATGGAATATCTTAATAACAGACGTTCTCTACCTCTTTTACATCTATATTTAAATTAAAGGAAATAATCAATGGAACCAGGGACAATATTTTTCATAGGCTATATGACTCTAATTACATTAATTGGAGTCACTTTAGTTTTTGGAAAAAAGATTAATGAGTATCTAACAAAATCTCATTGACAGATTAGATAATCATGCTAGAATAGAGGAGTAGAAATACTCCTCTATTTTTGTTTAAACAAAGGAGACATATATTGAAATTTTATACAAATATTGATCGTGTTGGTTCTTATATTCTTTATCGTGGTTATAAAGACAATAAGCCAATTCAAGATAAAGTTAAATTTCAACCAGTATTCTGGATACCATCATCAAAAGGTGATATGAAAACTATGGATGGTCGTTTAGCAGGTAGTGTTCCACAAGAATCAATGAGTGTTGCTAAAGATTTCATTGATCGCTATAAAGACGTCTCTAATTTTCAAGTTTATGGAACTACCAATTATGTCCATCAATTCATTAGTCAAGAGTTTTCACATAAGATTAAGTTTGATCCAAAACGAATCTGTGTTCGATTTGTTGATATGGAAGTTGGTTCACCAGATGGATTCCCAGAACCAAATGAAGCAAACTACGAAATCAATGCTATCACAATTAAAGATAGTAATAAGAATCAATATCACACCTGGGGATTACATCCAGTCGATGTGTCAAAAATTGATAAACCAGTTCTTTATCGCCTTTGTAAGAACGAATTTGATTTATTAGCAGATTTCTTAGAATATTGGACAGATCACTATCCAGATATTGTCTCTGGTTGGTATTCCGAACTATTCGATATTCCATATCTAGTGAATAGAATGAGAAAAGTTCTAGGAGAAGAAGCAACTAATCGTCTGTCACCATGGAAAAAGGTTTATGATGATCATTTTGAAATGAATACTGGAAAGATTAAACATCGATATAATATTGTCGGAATTACACAACTTGATTATATTGATCTATTCAAAAAGTTCACATTGAATACTTTAGGACAGCAAGATTCTTATAAATTAGACAATATTGCACATGTAGTATTAAAAGAAAATAAACTTGATTATAGTGAATATGGCAATCTTCATACATTATATTTAAGTAATTATCAAAAGTATATTGAATATAACATTCATGACGTTACACTAGTTGAAAGGCTTGATGAAAAATTAGGATTATTACAATTAGTATATACACTAGCTTATAAGGCAAAATGTACATTAAAAGAAACACTAGGTACAGTAGGTATTTGGGATGCCTATTTGTATAATGAGTTTTTGAAAAGAGGAGTGGTAATTCCATTTTCTCTTAATAAATCATATCGTAGTATTGAGGGTGGATATGTAAAGGACCCACAATTAGGATTACATAAATGGGTTGTATCTGTTGATTTGAATTCTCTATATCCAAATCTTATCATTCAATATAATATGAGCCCAGAAACTACTATTCCTAAATTATACCATCATACTGTTAGTGATGTATTAGAAGTATTAATGAATAATAATGCATTGTTGCATAATTCTGATCATATTATGACAGCAACTGGTCAATGTTTTAGAAAAGACATTCAAGGAATTATTCCAGAAATTGTTGAAAGTCTATATGATGAACGTGTAATCATTAAAAATCAAATGATTGAAAAAAAGAAAGAAAAAGAATTGAATAAGAGTGATCTTATTGACAAAGAAATTTCAATCTTTAATACAATGCAGATGGCAATTAAGATTCTTTTGAATAGTTTATATGGTGCCATGGCAAATAAGTATTTCCGTTTCTTTAATGCTGATGTGGCAGAAGCTATCACTGTGACAGGTCAGTTAACTACTCAGTGGGCAGCATATACTATTAACAAATATCTAAATAAAGTCTTGAAGACTAATGATATTGATTATGTTATTGCATGTGATACTGATTCTGTTTACTTTACCTTAGATAAATTAGTTCAAGCTGTATTTCCTGATGGTGCAGAAACACAGAAGATTGTTGATTTCTGTGATAAGGTTACAGAAAGAATTGAAAATGAACTTGAAAAAGCATTCATTCAATTGCAATATACAATGAATGCAAATAAGAACAAAATGGTCATGAAACGAGAAATCATTGCCGATAAAGCCGTTTGGACAGCCAAAAAACGATATATTGCCCACGTTCTAGATAGTGAAGGAGTTCGATATAAAGAACCTGTACTCAAAATTGTCGGAATTGAAGCCGTCCGTTCCTCAACTCCTGCAATCTGCCGCGAATGGATTGAAGAACTATTTAAGCTTATGATGAAATCTGACCAAAAAACTATTCAAAAACAAATACTTGAATATAGAAATAAATTCAATGAGTTAGCACCTGAGGATGTGGCATTTCCTCGAGGTGTTAGTGATTTGTCAAAATATCGTTCAAGTGGTGGATCATATACAAAGGGAACACCTATTCATGTAAGAGCTGCATTATTATATAATGAGTTGATTAAGAATAATAAGTTAGTATATGAAGAGATTAAGGATGGTGAGAAAATGAAATTCATGTATATGATAGTTCCTAATCCGATACAGGAAAATGTATTTGGCTTTGCAACAGTATTTCCTAAAGAAACGGGATTACAAAAATACATTGATTTTGAAACACAATTTCAAAAAGCGTTCATTGATCCTATATTGCCAGTAATTAATGCAATGGGATGGACAATTGAAGAACAAAATACATTGGAGAATTTCTTTGGTTAATAAAATAAATCCATTTTTAATAAATCCTAATGATGAAAAAAGAAAAGAAAATGACTATTATCCTACTCCTCCTATTGCTACTGAAGCCCTTTTATATTATTTCAAAGATATAATTCCTAAGAGGATATGGGAACCATGTGCTGGTAGAGGTTGGATTTCATCTATTTTAAAACAACATCATTATGAGGTAATTTCAACAGAATTATTTGAATATTCTAATCCATTAGTTAATGATATAGAGTTTGGTAAAGATTATTTTGAAACAAATATTCCAGATAATTGTAATGGAATAATAACTAATCCACCATATGCTAATAATTTTGCAGAATTATTAATAGAACGATCAATGAAAGAAGTGAAATTTCTAGCAATCCTACAACGATTGTTTTTTCTAGAAAGTTCTAAAAGATATTCATTATTAAGTAAGACTAGACCCGATGTTTTAGTTTTCTCCTCGCGTATTAATTTTGATGAAGAAAAATTTGATGATCCTAATTTCAAAAAACAGATAGGTGGAATGTTAGCATTTTCATGGTTTGTATGGCATGAAAATTGTGATGGTAGAATTCAATGGGTCGATCCAACATATAACTTTATAAATCAAAATACATTGGAGGGTTTTTTCGAATGACTGACTGGGTAAGTGATTTCGGCTTTAGTGCCGTCGATGAAGAGACTTATAAGAAACGAGTAATAGACGAAGATTCTTCTATTAAGAAACCTATCGTAGCTGAGAAGGAAGACTTGTCGGCTTTAGAAACTCGTATTGAAAAGAAACTAGATAGTCTTAAAAATCTAGAAAAAAAGGTTGACAAACTCTTATCATTGATTTATGATAATGAGAATGTAGTGGAAGAACGTAAACAATATGCAGATGTTTTAGCTAATAAGAAAGTTAAAGCATTAGCCGATATTGTAATGCCATTATTGAATAGTTTACATAGAACACAAAATCAGAGATATATTGATTGGCCAAATAGAGGTCCAATTATTCAAAAACAGATTGATAATGTAAATGCCATTCTAGATGGGAGTTTTTTTAATGAAAATTGAATATTATGACTTTAGACAGAAGTATCCTGGAAAATGGAAAGAGACTACTGTATTTGAAATTGTCAATTTCTTTTTAAATATGGTTAAAAATGATGAATGGATATATGATTCGGATAATGCTGGTCATGTTTATTATGATTTCATTGTCAGACCTTTGAATAAAGTAATAAGAATCCATCACGATTGGTATTGGACTTTTAATGGTGAAAATAATTTAACATTAGAAAATGAATTTTCATTTGAAATTATTAATTTAAATGTAATAAAAGAAGAATATCCAGAAAAAAATAGAGATTGGTTAAAAGTATAAGGAGAGTAAATGAACGATTTTTATAAGAATTTGGTAAAAGAATTAAATAATGATAACACTGTTTTATTATCTGATGGGGGTAATAGTTCAGAGATCACAGGATGGATTGATACTGGATCATATACTCTAAATGCATTATGTTCTGGTAGTATGTATGGAGGAATTGCTGCCAATAAAATTACAGCTTTAGCCGGCGATCCAGCTACAGGTAAAACATTCTTTTCATTAGGAATTGTCTCTAGTTTTCTAGAAAAAGACCCATTAGCCGGCGTCAATTATAATGATACAGAATCAGCCATCACTAAAAAAATGATGCTCGATAGAGGAATTGATCCATCCAGACTAATCCTTTCAGAACCTTCAACCGTCCAAGAATTTCGACATAATGCATTACAACTACTTGATAAGTATATGAAATATAAAACAAAACCTCCTTTAATTATGGTTTTGGATTCAATGGGTCAGTTAAGTACCACAAAAGAAGTTGAAGACACAATGGAAGGTAAAGAGACTAAAGATATGTCTCGTGCCGCATTATTGAAGGCTACATTTAGAGTATTGAACTTGAAATTGGCTAAGGCTGGTGTATCGTTATTAGTTACAAATCATGTATATGATGTAGTTGGTTCTTATGTTCCAACAAAGGAAATGAGTGGTGGTTCAGGATTGAAGTTTTCTGCATCTACTATTCTATTCCTTTCAAAAGCAAAGGACAAAGATGGTACTGAGGTAGTTGGAAACATTATCAAAGTTCGGGCTGTAAAATCTCGATTTACAAAAGAAAACAAAATGGTATCTGTTCGATTGTCTTATGAAAAGGGATTAGATCGTTATTATGGTCTATTGCCAATTGCTGAAAAGTATGATATTATTAAGAAGGTATCAACACGATATGAGTTCCCTGATGGAACTAAAGCATTTGAGAAAGCAATTTATAACAATCCAGAGAAATATTTTACACCAGATGTAATGGAAAAACTAGAATTAGCCTGTAATAAAGAATTTCAATATGGCATTGGTGAAGCCCCTATCGAAGAGGAAGATGATGACACAATTGATGAATAATTTTCTTCAAAATATGAATGGTGATAATCTATGCAATGGAATTCTATTTTGGGCTTTATATCGATCAATTAAAAGTGAATCACTATGACTGTATATTCTTGCTAGAGAGTTAATAGTGGTAAATAATGATTTCAATCCACCAATTATGTATAAGTTATTAAGGAGACTCGATGAAAGCTAAAAATTTAAAAGAAGCTAAAATCTTAGTTGAAAATTATGAAATGATTTCGTTTCAATTAGAATTAATTGAAACTATGAAAGAAGATGGGTCAAATTATCTAACAATTAATATGGATAATTTTCACTCAATTTATATTCCAATGACAGATTTAATAAAAAGCGAACAACACCAAATAAAAGAAATATTTAAGAAAAAATTAAAGGAAAACCAGAAAGCTTTAAAAAATTCATTACTAGAATTAGGAGTAGAAATTGATTGATCTGGATGAATTTAAAAAGTACCTTTCTCATTTTCAATACAATTTTAAAAAAAATAGAGAAGATGGTATATTAATTAAGTTTACAGATGCGTCTCCCTATGCTAATATGATAGTTGAATACTATGATATTTCAGTCGCACCTGATTTTGAAACTCTATCATTTCAATTTGATCAAATTGGAGATAGCTTACTTGAGGTGGACAAAGAGTATATAGGAGATATTTTAGTAACAATTATTATTGAATCCCTTAACAAATTAGAGGAACAGAATGAGAATAGAGACAGCAATCCTATCTAATCTAATTCATCACGAAGATTATTGCAGAAAAAGTCTTCCATTTCTTATGGAAGACTATTTTCATGATGAAACAGACCGAACTATCTTCAAAACAATTAAAGCACACATCGACGAGTATAATACTCTACCAAGTATAGAGATTTTAGCTATCACAATCAATGATCTACCATTAAATGAAACTCTCCATAAAAATACAGTTGAATATATTAATGAATTGAATTCAAAAGAAAAAGATGATAAATGGTTATTGGATAAGACGGAAGAATTTTGTCAAGAAAAAGCTGTACACAATGCAATCATGCAATCCATTCAAATTTTGAACGGAAAAGAAAAAAACTTGTCGAAAGGTGCAATACCAGAAATCTTAAGTAATGCCTTATCTATTAGTTTCGATCATCATATTGGGCATGATTGGATTGAAGATTTCACACAACGATTCGAATTTTATCATAAAGTTGAAAGTCGAATTCCATTTGATCTGGAATATCTCAATCTAATTACTGGTAATGGTTTACCTAAAAAGACATTGACTTGTATTCTAGCTGGAACAAACGTCGGTAAATCTTTAGCAATGTGTCATATGGCAGCTGCTAATCTAATGGATGGCAAAAATGTTCTTTATATTACTTGTGAAATGGCAGAAGAACGAATTGCCCAACGTATTGATGCTAATCTATTAGATGTTCCTATTGGTGAATTAGAAGAATTAACAAAAGATGTATATGAACGAAAAGTAGATCGTGTCAGAACTAAAACTAATGGCAAATTGATTATTAAAGAATATCCAACGGCTACTGCAAATGTTGGTCATATTCGTTATCTATTAAATGAACTTCGTTTGAAAAGAAATTTTGTTCCTGATATCATCTATGTTGATTATTTAAACATCATGTGTTCACAACGATTGAAATATGGTTCTAATGTAAATACCTATCTCTATATCAAATCAATTGCAGAAGAACTTCGAGGCTTAGCAGTAGAATGGGATTTACCAATTGTTACTGCAACTCAAACAACTCGTTCTGGTTATGCCAATTCCGACCCTGGATTAGAAGATACTAGTGAGTCATTCGGTTTGCCTGCCACTGTCGATTTGATGTTTGCATTTGTCACAAGTGAAGAATTATCCGAACTGAATCAACTTATGGTTAAACAACTGAAGAACCGACTCAACGATGTGACTTTGAACAAACGATTCGTTATAGGGGTTGACAGATCACGAATGAGGTTGTATGATGTAGAACAATCTGCCCAAGATGACCTGTCAGGAGATACCGTTGACCGATCGGTCATGGATAATTCGGATTTCGGTCAGAGATTGGAGGAGGAGAAATTTAATCGTGACTCATTCAAAAATTTTCGTTGACAATTAATATCTACGATGCTATGATGTAATAGAGATGATGAATGAGACGGAGTGAGTGATATGACAACGTTTGATTTCAATGACGGCAATGGTCCTGTTCTTGTCCACAAGCATCCTAATGGTGGTGGCTGGGTTGCTGATACTACTATCGTAGCCGACACCGCTTATGTGGGTCCAGATGCTTGTGTGTTTGGTAATGCCCGAGTATCTGGTAATGCACAAGTGTTTGGTAATGCTTGGGTTTATGGTGATGCCGAAGTGTTTGATAATGCACAAGTGTTTGGTAATGCCCGAGTGTCTGGTGATGCCATGGTGTATGGTAAAGCCCAAGTGTTTGATGATGCCCAAGTGTTTGATAATGCCCGAGTATTTGGTAATGCTTGGGTAAGTGACAATGTCCGAGTATTTGGTAATGCTTGGGTTTATGATAATGCACTAGTGTCTAATAATGCCCAAGTATTTGGTTATGCTGAAGTGTATGATAATGCTTGGGTGACGACCAAGACGTGCTCGTGTGTCTGGTAATGCTTGGGTGTTTGATTATGCCCTAGTGTTTGGTTATTCCGAAATGTATTTTGGACCTGTAAACAAGTCTGGAAAAGATTCAGTAAATGAAAATATTAAAATGGAAAAGGATAATAAAATGACTGTAGCTAAAATTGATCTAAACACCCTATCTCTAGATGAACTTGATAATCTAGTCAAGTCGGCTAATTCTGTTCTTAAAGATCGTAAAGAAAAAGATGGCAATAAGCTAATTCAAGATAAACTATCTGTAGCATATGCAGCTATCAGAGAAGCAGAAGAAATTGCAGAGAAGTATGGTCTAGAATTTGATTTTTCACTAGAATATGGTATGGGTGGCACATATTACCCAACGAATAAAGCTGATAATGAGTGGAATTCCTCATATGAGGGTTGGGTTTCATCTTCTGAACAGTGTTAGACATTATAATGGGAGGGGTTAATTCGCCTCCCAAAGGAAATTTATATTATGTTCAAAATCATTGGTTCTCACGCTCTAATCCATCATTTTGGATCAAAAGTTCGTTATAAAGAACCTTTGGATATTGATATTATTGCATCACAAGAAATGGCAGATGCCTTTGTTCTTAAAGTTTGCAATGATTCTGAAACAGCTATTAAAATTGTAAATCAAAAAGAAACTAATAAAGTCATTTATTTTCTTGAAAATGGAATGATTATCGAGGCTGAAATTGCTAAAGATGGTAATTTGGCAGAACAGTTTCTTACACTGGAAGAATCTCTAGGCAATACAAGTGTATTTGCATCTATTGGTGGTCTATATGCATTAAAAATGAGTCATCGTTATCTTAAGAATTCTCCAGCATTTCTTAAGACAATGGGAGATATTCATATCCTACGACAAGTTCATCCAAAAGAAGTATCTCGAT
>Ga0099851_1000707_pt1 | contig 13986 bp, 16 predicted proteins | sample CB_VirMetaG_6_FD_78176 | JGI IMG/M metagenome (GOLD analysis project Ga0099851, IMG submission 78176) | Freshwater to marine saline gradient viral communities from Chesapeake Bay - CB_1508_2 Viral MetaG | ecosystem: Environmental > Aquatic > Marine > Coastal | place: USA: Chesapeake Bay... | reverse complement strand
TTCTAACGGATGACATCAGAGTTCATTCCGGAGTTGCTCAAATTGGTCGTGAAATGGTTGTTAATACTTCACACCGTTATAATTGGGTTCAAATAGCAGGAGCAATTGATCATCCTGATAAAGGCAAAAGGATTGATATGTCCCAAGATACTAACAAGCTATCAGGAAATACTGATTCATCAGTAATTCTTTATCCTACAAATGGATATGGAGAACCAAATATGATAAGACAAATCATCCAAATGGAAAACCCAGATGCGATTTTCTTAATTACTGATCCAAGATATTTTGTTTGGTTATTCCAAATGGAGAATGAAATTCGTAAAAATATCCCTATTGCTTACTTGAATATTTGGGATGATCTTCCAGCACCTATGTACAATAAAGAATTTTATGAATCATGTGATGCGTTATTTGGAATTTCAAAACAAACCGTAAACATTAATAAGATTGTACTAGGTAAAAAAGGTGAAGCAAAAATTATTAAGTATATTCCTCACGGTTTAAATAATAATAATTTTAAACCAATTAATTCTAATAACCCTGAATTACAAGAATTTAAAAAATATCTTACTAGAGATAAACAATATGATTTTACTCTTTTATTCAATTCAAGAAATATTAGACGTAAATCAATCCCTGATACTATTTTAGCTTGGAAATTGTTTATTGAGCAACTTCCTAAAGAAAAAGCTGAGAAATGTCTTCTAGTACTTCATACTGAACCCATAAGTGATCATGGTACAGACCTTCCAGCCGTTATTGAATATATGTTCCCAGAAGAAAATTCTAATATTGTTATTTCAGCTGAAAAACTTCCAACTGAAAAAATGAATATGATGTATAATTGTGCCGATGGTGTTATTTTACTTTCATCTGCTGAAGGTTGGGGGTTATCACTTACAGAAGCATTATTAACAGGTACTCCTATTATTGCTAATGTAACAGGTGGTATGCAGGACCAAATGCGTTTTGAAGATGAAAACGGAAATTGGATTGACTTTACTCCTGATTTTCCTTCAAACCATAAAGGAACCTATAAAAAACATGGTAAATGGGCTCTACCAGTCTATCCAAGTAATTTATCTATGGTTGGTTCCCCAGCTACTCCTTATATCTTTGACGATAGATGTAATGCTGAAGATGCTTCAGAACGTATCATGGAGTTGTATAACATGAGTAAAGAAGAAAGACAAGAAATTGGAAAAGCCGGATTAGAATGGGTAACTTCAGATGAAGCAGGTTTTACTTCTAAACAAATGTCTCAACGTGTTATTGAAGGGATGGATAAGTTATTTTCAACCTGGCAACCAAGAGAAAAATTTGAATTTCTAGCAGATACAGATTACGAGCCAAGAGTTTTAAAACATAAATTAGTTTATTAATGAAAAATACATTTTACGTAAGTTGCCCTATTGACACATATTCGGGTTATGGTGCTCGTTCAAGAGATTTTGTTAAAGCCCTTATTAATCAAGATAAGTATGATGTTAGAATTATCCCCCAAAGATGGGGTTCAACACCTTTTGGGTTTATTGATGATCATATTGAAGAGTGGGGTTTTTTAAAAAGACATTTAACAGGTCAACAATTAACTGAACAACCTGATATTTGGTGCCAAATCACAGTACCAAATGAATTTCAACCCATTGGAAAATATAATATTGGAGTAACTGCTGGGATCGAAACCACAGCTTGTGTTCATTCTTGGATTGAAGGATGTAATAGAATGAATTTAGTTCTTACTTCCTCGAACCATTCAAAGAAAGTATTTGAATCTACTACCTTTTCAGCAGATCAAAATGGTCAAAAAATTGAAGTTAAACTAACAACTCCCGTTGAAGTTCTTATTGAAGGAGCTAATCTAGATTTATACAAACCTTTAGATACTCCTATGACTAACAAGGAGTTGTACCAATCTTTAAATTCAATCCCTGAATCATTTGCTTATTTGTTTGTTGGCCATTGGATGCAAGGTCAAATGGGTGAAGATAGAAAAAATGTAGGTTTATTAGTTAAAGCCTTTTATGAAATTTTTAAAGGTAAATCTAAACAACCTGCTTTGATTTTAAAAGTTAGTGGTGCTGGTTCTTCTTACATGGATAGATACGAAATGCAAAAACGCATCTACTCAATTATGAAGAGTGTTCCTTCAAATAAACTACCTAAAGTTTATATTCTCCATGGTGAATTCTCAGACCAGGAAATGAATGAGTTATATAATCATCCTAAAGTAAAAGCTATGATTAGTTTAACTAAAGGTGAAGGATTTGGAAGACCATTACTTGAATTTAGTTTAACAAATAAACCTGTTATTTCTACAGGTTGGTCCGGTCACACAGACTTTTTAAAGCCTGAATTTAGTGCTTTAATGGGAGGTAGTTTAACAAATGTGCATCCTACTGCAACTAATGATTTTCTATTAAAAGAAGCTCAATGGTTTAGTGTTGATCACAATCACGTAGGACATTTTGTTACTGACATTTTTGAAAATTATAAGGATTGGAAAGTAAAAGGTAAACGTCAAGGTTATTTTAGTAGATCTAATTTTAGTTTTGAAAAAATGGAAGAACAACTTAATACTTTACTTTCAACTAATCTCCCAGAGTTGCCTAAAAAGGTAGAATTAAAACTACCCCAAATCAAAAAAATTAGTCTCCCTAAAAAAGAAAAAGTAAATGGATAATTTAGTTATTTGTGATAGATGTGGTTCAGATGCTTGTTATGTTCAAGAAGTAAGCCAAGATATTAAAAATTATCAATGTTATGGGTGTGGTTTTATTACCAATTCCCTTATGAAACAAGGTTCTCAATTTTTTGAAGAGCAAATGGAACTTCTTCCTAACCTATATAAAGAATTGATGGGTGAAGATGAAGAGGGTAAAATTTGGATGCCTGCTACTATTAATTTACCTTCTCAAGGGATGGTATTTGCTAATGGTACCAGTGCTGAAACTTGGAAATGGGCTGCTGTTCAATCAGTACCTGTTAAATCTGAAGAAAAAGAAAAATATCCAATCCCAGGTAAACCTGGAAAGTTTTATGAACAAAGAATGGATATGAGTACTCTTAAAGAATTTAAAGAAAACGATTTTATTGAAGCATTAGATTATATTGGAATTTTTAACAATCCTGAATAATGAGAATAAGTTACGCCCTTACAGTTTGTAATGAATTTTTAGAGATACAACGTTTAATTGATTTTCTTTTAGAACATAAAAGGGATCAAGATGAAATTGTTATAGTATTTGATTCTAATAATGGTAGTAAATCTATAGAAGAATACCTTAGAGCTAAATCAGTTAACGGTTCTAAATTTAGATGGTATCCATTTTCATTTGAAGGTGATTTTTCATCATTGAAAAATTATCTTACTAAAAACTGTGTAGGTGACTACATCTTCCAGATTGATGCTGATGAATTACCTAATTGGTATTTGATGCAATACTTACCTGTTATTTTAGAAGCAAATAATGTTGATGCGTTAAGAGTACCTCGTGTTAATACTGTAAAAGGTTTAACTCAAGAACATATCCAAAAGTGGGGATGGGTTGTTGATAGCAGAGGTAGAGTAAATTGGCCTGATCCTCAATGGCGCATTTATAAAAATAATGGTAAAATTCAATGGAAAAATAAAGTTCACGAAGTACTAGAGGGTTATGGAACCCATAGCATTCTTCCATTAGAAGAAGAATTTGCATTAGAACATCATAAGGATATTAAAAGACAAGAAAAACAAAACAATTATTACGACACATTATGAGAAAATACTTACCAACTCTTAGCGAATTAGTAGATCGCTTATCAATTGTTCAACTTAAAGAAGTATTCATCCCAGAACATAAAGATGAATATGCTGAAGAAATTGAAGCCATTGTTCATGACATTCAAATGTTATTAGATGAGCAAGATGGTAAAGTAACAGCTGAAACTATTCGAGCCATTGTTGTATTATCGCAGATGAATCTTCATATATGGCATAACGAATCTAATTATCGTAAGGGCATTAAAGACGGTAATAACTTAGAATTAACACATGGTTTAAATGGTATTCGTAACATAGCTAAAAACCGAATTCAAGAGGTTGTAGGCGGTAGAAAAGATTATAAAATTGATTGTTTAGCAGCTGAATTCAAAGACTGGGAAATTTCATGGTAATAAAAAGTGGTTATATAATTCCTAAGTATTATTTCAAAGAAATAGAAGAAGAATTTAAGGATCTCCCGGTTAGTCTGTTTATGGATCATCTTCCAACAGCTAAAGATCTTTATGACAACCCTATTAATTTTGTTTTACTTCATGAACCTAATGAATTTTTTGGGTTTCATGATTGGGCTTATGTTAATGCTTCTTATTTTTCAGGTATATTAACTTATAATCAAAAGTTATTAGATAAATTACCTAATGCTATTCCTTTCCATTTTGGTTTAATTCAAAGTCAAGATAAAGAATATTATAATTCTTTTAAAAATAAAGAAAAAACTTTTGAAGTATCTTTTTTAAGTGGAATTAAAGATTTAAGTACTGGCCATTTATTTAGACAGGAAATCTATAAATTAGAGGAACAAATTACTATGCCTAAGAAATGGTATAGAGTATTAGATGATTTTGATCATTCTACTAATGTAAGACCTGGATACCCAGAATATTCTAAAGATATTTCTCATATTCCTGATTTTGAAGCCCCGGAACAGTATGGCAGAAGAGTTTTATTTAATGATTCTATGTTCCATGTTGCTGTAGAAAATGTAAAAAATATAAATTGGTATACTGAAAAAATTGCTCAAGCATTTGCTACTAAAACAGTTCCAATTTATTGGGGTTGTCCAAATTTAGATGAGTTAGGATATGATTCAAGAGGAATTATTACATTTGAAACCACAAAAGAATTAGTTGATATTTTAAATAACTTGTCTCCCCAAGATTATTTTAGTAGATTAGAATATATTAATCACAACTATGAAGTATCTTTAGTTGATACTTTTAAAAATAATTTAACTAATTTCTTAAACGAATTAAAAACTTTAAATAATCTATGATCTTCCCAGAAGTAAAAATATTTCAACCTGATTCATTTGAAGATTTTAGAGGTGAATTATATACTCTCTTTAAACAGGAAGAACATGATTTAATTTTTAATCATGATAAAGTATCAGTTTCCAGAAAACATGTTTTAAGGGGGATGCATGGTGATTCTAAATCTTGGAAGTGGATTACATGTTTAGCTGGTGAAGTAATGTTAGTAGTTGTTGATAATAGACCTGAATCTGAAAATTATTTAAAATGGGATTCAATTATTTTAACAGCTAAAAATAAAAAATCAGTTTTAGTACCTCCCATGTTTGCGAATGGTCACTTAGTATTAAGTGATGAAGCAACATTCTTCTATAAATGGTCTTACCCAGGTGAATATCCTGATATTAAAGATCAATTTACTTTAAAATGGGATTCATTAGGAATTCATTGGCCTATTTCAAATCCTATTTTATCTAAGCGTGATTCATAACCAAAATTTTATTATATTATTAACATGAATATTCCAAAACATTACACAAAAGTTCGAGACGTAAATATTACGCCTGAAGAACTTATTGCATTCGAAGATCGAGTGAAGGATGCATACGAAAATGCTCAGGTAAAAGGACCTGTACATTTGTCTAAAAATAATGAGGAACAATTAATCGAATTGTTCCAGTACATTCATGAAGATGATTGGGTGTTGTCCGCTTGGAGAAACCACTATCATGCTTTACTTCATGGAGTAGATTCTGAAAAGTTGTTTAGCTGGATTAGTGAAGGTAGAAGTATGGGTACTAACAATGTTAAACCTAATTTTTATGCTTCATCTATTGTAGGTGGTATTATTCCTATTGCTTTAGGTATTGCTGCTGGTTTGAAACGTTCAAATTCACCTCGTCGTGTTTGGTGTTTTATTGGTGATATGACTATGGAAACTGGTGTATTCCATGAAGCATACAAATATTCCCAAAATATGAATCTTCCACTTCAATTTGTAATTGAAGACAATAATTTGAGTGTTCATACTCCAACTGATGTAGCTTGGGGAAAACGTATGGATGCTCCTGAAAATGTAATTTATTATCAATATAAAATGTCTTACCCCCACCACGGAACAGGCAAATGGGTTAATTTCTAAGTTATGCGTTATAAAGAAGAATTAGATAGAGCAATGGAATGGCTTGCTTCAAAGCCAAATACCGTATTTACAGGTCAAGCTATTGGTATGAGTGGTCATGCTATCTCAAACACAATGGTTAAAGTCCCTCAAGATAAACGAGTTGAATTACCTGTATTTGAAGAAACACAATTAGGAATGGCTACTGGTATGGCTTTAACAGGATGGGTTCCTGTTACTTGTTATCCACGTTTTGATTTCTTTATTTTGTCACTTAATCAATTGATTAACCATTTGGATAAGATGCAAGATATGTCTCAAGGTGATATGAAACCTAAAGTTATTATTCGTGTAGCAGTAGGTTCTAAAGTACCATTTAGTGCTGGACCCCAACATACTCAAAACCACACTGAAGCAATGCGTAAAATGCTTACTGAAGTAGAAGTTATTGAGCTAATAGAACCTGAGGAAATCTTCCCAGCATTTGAAAAAGCATATAATAGTGATAAATCCTTTTTAATTATTGAACATAGCGAGTTTTATGGCAGCAAATAATTTTACATGGCCTCTTATTAATGACAATATCACTCAAGGTGATAGAGAAATCTTAGCTGATTTTTGTTTGAATGGTGAACGTTTTACAAATGGGCCTAAAGTTAAAGAATTTGAAAAAATCTGGTCCGAATGGTTAGGTGTTAAACATTCTGTAATGGTTAATTCCGGAGCTTCAGCTAACTATATTTCTATTGCTATGGTAAAAGAATTAGTTGGTGAAGGAGAAGTAATTGTCCCTCCTATTGGTTGGGTTAGTGACATTTCATCAGTTGCTCAACTAGGAATGACCCCAGTATTTGTAGACGCTTCACTTGATGATTTTAACATCACAGCTGAAAGTATTAAAAATGCTATTACTTCAAAAACCAAAGCAATTGTATTAGTACACACTTTAGGATTCCCAGCAATTAATGATGAAATCATTCAAATTGCTAAAGATAATAATCTAATTCTAATCGAAGACTGTTGTGAGGCACATGGTGCTACTTATAAAGGTCAACGTGTAGGTTCATTTGGGGACATTTCATTATTTTCATTTTACTTTGGCCATCATATTACTACTATTGAAGGTGGTACTGTTTGTATGAATGATGATAAACTTTATGATTTAGCTAAATTATTCCGTTCACACGGGATGACTCGTGAAGCATCCCAAGAATTGCAACGTGATTATCAATTAATGTATCCTAATCTAAATCCATTGTTTACTTTCGCTGTAGCTGGGTTTAATATGCGTTCAACTGAATTAAACGCGGTACTTGGTATTGAACAAATGAAGCGCTTAGACTACAATATAGAACGCAGACGTGAAAATCTTGATATTTGGTTAGATACTCTTGATAGTTCTAAGTTTATGACTTTCTTTAATAAACAGGGTAATAGTAACTTTGCTTTACCTCTTATGATGCAGAGTATTACTCGAAATAAATTAAAAGATGTTTGTGCTATTTTAGAAGCTGAAGGAGTTGAATATCGTTTAGGTACAGCTGGTGGTGGTAACCAAGCACATCAACCATATTTGAAAAAATTTCCTCATAGAATTAATGGCATTTTAGCTCAAGCTGATTACATTCATGACAACGCTTTGTATGTAGGTAATCATACAGATTTAACTAAGGAACAAATTATTAATCTTTGTAAAAAATTAAATAATGTTTAAAAATCAAAAAGTTCTAGTAACTGGTGGGGGTGGTATGATTGGCCGCTCATTAGTAAAGTTTTTATTAGAAAGAGAAGCTCAAGTAACCATTGCTGATCTTACAGTACCTTTAGATTTACCCGAAGGTGTAGGGTATGTTAAAGCTGATTTACGTTACTTTGATCAATGTGAAAATATTTGTTCAGGAATGGATTATATTTTCAATTTAGTAGGAGTTAAAGGATCTCCTAAAATGTGTGCTGAACAGCCAGCAGATTTTATGGTTCCAATGCTTCAATTTAATACTAACATGATGGAGGCAGCTCGCAGAGCAAATGTAAAATGGTATTTGTATACTAGTTCTGTTGGTGTTTATGCTCCTGCTGAAGTATTTGTAGAAGATAGTGTTTGGGAAACTGTACCATCACCCAATGATAGATTTGCTGGTTGGGCAAAACGCATGGGTGAATTACAAGCTGAAGCATATGCTATCCAGTATGGTTTGAATAATGTGTCTATTGTTCGTCCTGCTAACGTATATGGTAACTATGATAACTTCAACCCAGCAAATGCGATGGTAGTTCCTTCACTTATTCGTAAAGCACAAGAAAATGATGTGCTTGAAGTATGGGGTGATGGTTCAACAATTCGTGATTTTATCCATGCTGATGATGTAGCATTAGGTATGTTGTTTGCTGTTGAAAATAAAATTACTCAACCTATTAACTTAGGTTCAGGTAAAGGTTATTCAATTAAAGAAGTAGTTGAAATGGTAGTTAAACACTCAGGTAAAGATCTTGAAGTAAAATGGTTAACTGATAAACCAGGTGGAGATGCTATTCGTTTGTTTGATATGACTCGAGCTAAATCTTATGGATTTGATATTTTAGTATCATTAGATGAAGGTATTCAAAAAACTACTGAATGGTTTTTAAATAACAAAGAAATTTTAGATAAACGCTATAACGCATTTGTTGATCACTAATGGCTAAATACCTTATATCAGGAAATAAAAGTGGGTTGGGTAAGTATTTACATGCTAACTTACCTAACTCCCTTGGTTTTGGAAGAGGTGGATTAAATCTGTTCCAACATGAAGATTTTGATACTGTAATTCATTGTGCCTTTAATAAAGAAAACAATCCTTCAAATTATTATAGGTATTTAGATGATAATATCTTTCTTACTCAAGATTTACTTAAATTAAATCCATCAAAATTTGTTTATATTTCTACAGTTGATGTTTATCAATCTAACCCTTCAATGTATGGTTTATTTAAAAAATTTGCTGAATCAATTGTAGAAAAAAATCCAAATGCTCTTATTTTAAGATGTTCTATGATGTTAGGTTCTACTATGAAACCTAATCATATTACTAAATTAAGAGATAATGTAGATAAATTAGGTTTATCTGGTTATTCTACTTTTAATTATATTTTAATGGATGACATTTTTGAATTTATTAATAGTGGAGAATACTTAAAATATAGTGGAATAATCGATTTTGTAGCTAATAATTCAGTAGAGTTATCTAAAGTAAAAAAACATTTTAATTCATCTACGGAATTAGGAGATTATGTTTATGATACCCAAAGCGGGGATCATGTAAATCCTATTCATACATTAAACGACAAATATAATAAATCATCCCTAGAAAACTTAAAAAAATATTATGAGTGATTTCTTTAAAGACAAATTAGTAGTAGTTACAGGAGGTAGTGGTTTTATAGGAACCCATTATCTTAAAGCTTTAGTTGAAAAAGGAGCTAAAGTTAGAACTTATGTTCATGAATCTCCTCTTCAATATACCCATGAAAGTATTGAAGTTTTAGATTATATTGATTTAAATAATTTAGAAGACTGTCTTCGTTTAACTGAAGGAGCAGATTATGTAATTCACTCAGGTGGTAAAATTGCTCACCCATCAACAGTACCTACTGATATTCAGATTTCACTTCAAAATATTATGGTGTTAGGAAATATTTTAGATGCTTCACAACGTAATGGGGTAAAACGTTTTCTTGATCTAAATAGCTCTACAGGTTACCCTGATCGTAGATATCCTATTCAAGAAGATGAGTTTTGGGATGAAGAACCATTTGCTAAGTATTTTGGTTATGGTTGGATGCGTCGCTATAGAGAAAAACTTATGGAACACGTTTATAAATTTTCAGGAATGGAAATTATGTTAGGTCGTGGAACTGCTATTTATGGTCCTTATGATAATTTTGATCCTAAAACCTGTCACGTAGTTCCAGCTCTTATTACTCGAGTTTTAAGTAATGAAAACCCTTTTATTGTGTGGGGTACTTCTGATGTAGTTCGTGATTTTCTTTATGTAAAAGATGTAGTTAAGGCATGTTTATTTATTCTAGAAAAAGGTGAACCAATGCGTCCTTATAATGTAGGGTCAGGAGATGCAATTACAGTTGGAGATATTGTAGAGGCTGTTCTTAAGGCCACAGGTAAAACTCCTGAAGTAGTATGGGATGAAACTAAACCTACCACTATCCCATTCCGTATGGCTAGTACTGAACGTATTCAAACCGAATTAGGTTTTACTCCTGATTATACATTTGAACAAGGAATTAAAGAAACTGTTGAATGGTATAAAAATAATAAATAATGGTTACAGCTTTTATCACAGGAATAACAGGAATGGTTGGTTCACATTTAACTGACTATTTGTTAGAGAATACTGATTGGAAAATTTATGGTTTTGCTAGATGGTATGATTCTTTAGATAATATTGAACACTTAGTAGGTGAAATTGATAAAAAAGAACGTATTGAACTTATTTATGGTGACTTAAATGATTTACCTTCATTAAGCAAAGCTGTAAACAAGGCAAAACCTGATTATGTTTTTCATTTAGCAGCCCAATCTTACCCAATGCCTAGTTTTGATGCGCCTATAGAAACGCTTCAAACAAATATATTGGGTACTGCGAACTTATTGGAAGCATTGCGTAATTCCAATTATAAAAATGCTATAACGCATGTGTGTGCGTCAAGTGAAGTATTTGGTCGCGTTCCTAAAGAAAAATTACCAATTGATGAAGAATGCGGATTCCACCCAGCATCCCCTTATGCTATTTCAAAAGTAGGTACTGATTTAGTGGGAAGGTATTATGCCGAGGCATATGGTATGACAATTATGACTACTCGTATGTTTACTCATACAGGTCCTCGTAGAGGTGATGTGTTTTCAGAGTCAACATTTGCTAAACAAATTGCTATGATTGAAGCTGGTTTACAAGAACCTAAAATTTATGTAGGTAATCTAGAATCACTTCGTACTTATGCTGATGTTAGAGATGCTGTAAAAGCTTATTATATGTTAGTTACCCACAACCCTATTGCAGGTGAATATTATAATATTGGTGGTACTTACACTTGTAAAATTGCTGATATGCTTAATTACTTAATTAACCAATCTACAGTAGATAATATTGAAGTTGTAGTTGATCCTGATCGTTTACGTCCAATTGATGCTGATTTACAAGTACCTGATACTACTAAGTTTCAAAATCATACAGGTTGGAAACCAGAATATACTTTTGAGCAAACAATGAATGATCTTCTTCAATACTGGAGAGATAGAATTGGTTCTGGTCGTAAATTTCTAAGACGTTAATGCAAGGAATAGTAATACAAGGTCCTACTAATTACTATAAAGAAATAGTAGAAAACTTCAAAGATGTTCCTAATGTTGTTTGGTCAACTTGGGATATTGAACCTGAAGAAAATGTTTCTTATATAGAAAAGTATTTTCCTGTTATACTCAACCCACTACCTGAGTTTAATGGTTATTTAAATGTAAATTACCAAGTATTTTCTACATTTAGTGGTATTGAGTATTTAGCTGAAAAAGGAGTTACTGAAGTTTTAAAAACAAGAGGGGATATTACAATTTCTAATATTATATTACTGTTAGAAAAATTAAAGGGACACCAATTATCCTTTATGCAGATGTGTAAACCTGGAGTTAGAACAGAAATTAATTATCACTTAGATTACTTCCATAACTCACATGATTACCCAGCTGATGTTATAATGTATGGAAATGCTGAGTTAATGTTAAATGGTTATAATTTTAGTATGCCTGAAATGCAACCAATTCCACCCGAATCACTAATAGCTTATAGCTTATTAGGAAATATGGGAGTAGACTTTAAGTTAGACTATAAACATTTAGTAGATAATGGTGTTACATTTTTCTTACAGGATTGTTTAGATAATGATATTGACATTTTTTGGTTGAAACACAACCATAGTATTGTACAAAATACAAAAGATAAAAAATATTATGAGTATTAAAATACTAGTTATTGGAGATAGTTGCACAGACGTTTTTAGATATGGTAAAGTAACTCGAATTGCTCCTGAAGCACCAGTTCCCATTATTGTACCCGAGCGTGAAACTGAAAATCCTGGAATGGCAGGTAATGTAGTAGCTAATCTAAAAGCATTAGGTGCTGATGTAGAATTTATTACTAATAAAACTGAAATTCGTAAAGTAAGGTATGTTTGTTCTAAGTACAACCATTTGCTTTTAAGAGTAGATGAAAATGATACTTGTGAACGCTTTGATATTGTACCTTTTAAAACAAAAATATTTGATGCTGTTATTATCTCAGATTACTGTAAAGGATTTTTAGAAGAAGAAGATATTCAAATGATATCTAGAAGTTTTGAATGTCCCATATTCTTAGATACTAAAAAAATATTAGGTGAGTGGGCTTTGTCTATTGATTTTATTAAAATTAATTTTCACGAGTACGAACGTAATAAAGAAGTTCTAGTCAATAATTCTTATTTAAATGATAAAACTATTGTAACTAGAGGAAAATATGGATGTGATTATCAAGGTAAAAATTATCCCACAGTAGATGTTCCTGTGAAAGATGTCTCTGGAGCAGGTGATACATTTCTTTCAGGTTTAGTAGTAGAATATGCTCGTTCTAAAGATATAGATAAAGCAATTAAATTTGCTCAAGATTGTACAACCATAGTAATCCAAAAATCCGGGGTATCAACAATATGAAAACAGCAGCCCTTTTATATGTAAGAAATGATGATTACAAAGAAGATGAAAGAGTAATTGTTACTTTATCTTCTATGTTAGATACTTTTGATGAAGTAATTTTATTAGATTGGAATACTCCTGAAGATAAAGAACCACTATTGTGGCAGCTTGAAGATAGATTACCTAAAACAGGTCGTCTAAAGCATATGGTAATTCCTCCATCAGCAGCTAAGGCATTTACTAATTTTGATCCTAGAGCTCAAGCATGTACCCAAGTTTTGTCTACTAATATTATGCTTAGACGAACTGATGCTGATTGGATTGTAGCTACAACTATTGACATTATTGCTCCTAAAAAAGAAACATTAAATAATTTCTTAGAACAAGCTGATAAAAATACCTTTTATACTTTATCAAGACGTGATTTCGAAATTTCGGAATTAGAGGAATTTGGGTTTGATAAATGGAAAGAGTATAGAGAAATTTTAGATCAAAAAACAGAACCTAGATATTTCCCTGCCCGAGTTTGTCCTAGTGACAATTACAGTATTATTAACTGTTGTGGTGATTTCCAATTGGCTCATAAAGATGTTTGGAATAATATTAAAGGTTTTGAAGAAAATATGCTTTATGCCTGTTTCCAAGACACTAATATCCAGAAAAAAGCAGTATTAAACGGCCACGGTCTAAAAGCTATCTATGATATTCCTTTTTACCATATGTCTCATAAGGGAATGGGTAATGATGGTAGTTCACCTTCCAAACAACACTATAATGACGTTTGGAAATGGGTTGAATACTTCCATGAATCAGAGAACTCAGATAATTGGGGTTTTGCTGATGTAGAGATAGAATACGAGGTATTCTAATATTTATCATAGAACATTTTAATATCCCCCTACTATGGAAAAAGACACTAAAACCAAAAAAAGGGAGGTAACTAACATTGAGCTTGTTTATGAGAGTAAAGAAGATCTTGTTAGCTTAGCTTCAAAAGAAGAATTTATAAACTTCATTTTAGAAGATAGTTTAAAATCAATTACTAAAGCTATTAAAGAAAATTTGGAAAAGGTTGAATTATTTAATATATTTAATTTGTCATTGATTGTTGAATTAGATAAACCTAAAT
>Ga0099851_1000700_pt1 | contig 14067 bp, 9 predicted proteins | sample CB_VirMetaG_6_FD_78176 | JGI IMG/M metagenome (GOLD analysis project Ga0099851, IMG submission 78176) | Freshwater to marine saline gradient viral communities from Chesapeake Bay - CB_1508_2 Viral MetaG | ecosystem: Environmental > Aquatic > Marine > Coastal | place: USA: Chesapeake Bay... | reverse complement strand
TGAGCCATCTACTCAGCGCCCTGAATAGGGCTAGCAGACAGTTAGCCCAGACAGCGCTCATACAAACAGCACTGTCCACGCTAACAGCAAATAGTCTAGGGGTCTCAATGACCCCAGACTATTTAAAACTGGTCCACAGTTATGTAGTACACTATAGAAAAGATTTTCCCGTACAGACTATTAGCCCCCTGCACTGTCCTAATATGTCCTATTTTGGTATAGTCTGTTATGTGACTTGTATAACAGTTTTGTTATAAACCGTTCGGAATGGCTGTTTGAACGGATTAATACTATATAGGGGCACAAAGTGCCCACAGACAGTAGCAAGGTCTTTAGGACCTTGCGTACAGACTGTATCTACTATCTGTTACTACAGGCTGTACTAACTGTCTGTATAGTATGTAGATGGGACAGGTCTGTGACTTTTCAGAAGGGCAAAAATAACCCTAGGACAGAGGCTATGGCAGCCGCAAAGGCTAAAGTTATAGCCCTTGTATCCGAGGGTTGGACACCGCATAAGGCGATGGCTGAGGTTGGCAAGCAACCCGACACCATCCGTATCTGGTGTCTGAGGGACAAGCAGTTTGCTATTGACCTAGCCCAGGCAAAAGAGGACGCCAAAGAGCGTTCCCTGACCGCCCTTGGCATAGCCAGGGACGATATTAGTTTTCCACAGTTTTCTGAGATGTTCCTGGAGCAGAGGGTATTTCCCCACCACCAGGATTGGATTGACTTGCTGGAGGGCAGAGAGCCTAGTTGGCTCCACCCAAGTATGATTTATGAGAAGGGCGACTCAAATCGCCTTCTTGTAAACGTGCCACCTGAGCACGCTAAGAGTACGGTGATTACGGTCAACTACTCTACTTACCGCATCGCTCTCAATCCCAACGTTAGAATCATCGTAGTTTCTAAGACGCTTATCAAGGCACGCGAGTTCGTGTACGCAATTAAGCAGAGACTGAGCCACCCGCGCTGGTTGAAGTTGCAGACAACATTTGGACCAGAAGGGGGTTGGAAAGAAGACTCAGATACCTGGCGAGTTGATACCGTCTATCTTGGGAGCGATGCTCGTAACTCATCTGAGAAGGACCCAACCATCCAAGCCCTAGGTATGGGTGGACAGATTTATGGTGCCCGTGCCGACCTGATTATTTTGGATGACTGCATTACCACGGCTAACGCCCACGAGTATGAAAAGCAGATTAACTGGCTTCAGAAGGAAGTTATTACCCGTCTGGGTAAGAACGGCAAACTTTTAGTAGTAGGGACAAGAATTGCGCCGACAGACCTATACAAGGAACTCCGTGACCCAAAGCATTGGTCGGGCGGTAAGTCTCCTTTCACTTATATGGGTATGCCTGCGGTTCTTGAGTACGCTGAAAAACCCAAAGACTGGAAAACGCTTTGGGCTAAAAGTGACTCTCCTTGGGATGGCGACAACGATACGCCAGATGATGACGGACTCTATCCTAAATGGGATGGAGAGACACTTCACAGAAGACGCGGAGAGGTAACCCCTTCTACCTGGGCGCTGGTTTACCAGCAAGAAGATGTAACAGAAGATTCCATTTTTCCCGCTGAACTTGTTCAGGGTTCTATAAATGGGATGAGAAAGCGCGGTCCTTTGAGACCTGGCGCTGCTGGACATCCTAATAATCTTGAGGGCTACACCATTGTGGGATTTGACCCTGCTATGGGTAGAGGTCGCGCTGCTTTTGTTGCTATGACCTACAACCGAGCCGATGGCAAAATTTACGTTTTGGACTGTTTGGATATGTCCGAACCTACGCCACAAAAGATACAACAAGCAATAGAAGACTTTGTTCATAAGTTTAAGCCACAAGAACTACGAGTAGAAATCAACGCTCATCAGAAAGCCTACGCCCTTGACTCAGAGTTACAACAGTGGTTGGCAACTTATGGCGTTAGACTCAATGCTCACTTCACGGGCAAAAACAAATGGGACACCAACTTCGGAGTCGCTGGAATGTCTACACTTTTCGGCTCTACCGAAAACGGAAAGCATCAGAAGAACAACATCCTGGAGTTACCTAGCACTGAAGGCTCTGAAGGACTTAAGGCTTTAGTTCAGCAGTTACTAACTTGGAAGCCCGATACCAGAGGTAAGACCGACTGTGTGATGGCTTTATGGTTTGGAGTATTGCGCTGTCGTGAGTTTATGCAACAAAATTCTAACCTACAAAAGTGGGCAAATAATCGCTGGGCTACACGAGCACAAAAAGAAAAACGCTACACAGTTAATATAAATGACGTTATTGCAGAGCAATGGCAAGACACATACGGATAGGAAATAGATGCTATCAATAGAACAAATATCAGCACGAGTAGAAAATCTACGCTTCCGTGCTGCTAGTCGTGATTCACGACAACAAGATGTTCTCGCTGTTCGTAAAGGTGAGATTGCTTCTGTCTATCCTGATTTTTTTCCAGACGGAGTAGATGCCAATGTCGTGGCAAATTTTATTGATGTTGTTGCTAAAGACTTATCAGAAGTTATGGCACCACTCCCTTCGGTCAACTGTTCCGCTGCGAATCAAGCGAATGACCGTGCTCGCAAATTTGCTGATACACGTACCCGTATTGCTGCTAATTATTTTGCTAATTCGGACCTTCAGGTCCAGATGTATACAGGCGCTGACCTGTACATCACATTCGGTTTCGTCCCGTTTGTAATAGAACTAGACGAAGAAGCAGGGCTGCCGCGCATACGTATAGAAAACCCAGTGGGCGCTTACCCAGAGTTTGACCGCTATGGGCGCTGCATTGCCTTTGCAAAACGTTATTATTTACCACTAGGTGAGTTAATAGCGTCATTCCCCGAATATGAAGCACTACTTCTTGGCAAAGAAGGATATGACCAAGACCTAAACAGTCAGATGGAAATTATCCGTTATTACGATTCTGAACAATCTGTAATATATGTGCCAAGCAAGAATGACTTAATTCTTTCACAAGCAAAAAATCCGCTTGGGAAGATGATGGTTATTATCGCAAAGCGACCATCTCTTGATGGTGAATTGCGTGGACAGTTTGATGACGTACTAGGTATTCAGTTGCTTCGCAATAGGTTCGCATTACTTGCGATGGAAGCAGCGGAAAAGTCTGTACAGGCTCCAATTGTTGTGCCTCAAGATGTTAATGAATTGCAGATGGGACCAGATGCAATTATTCGTACCGCTACACCGAGTTCAGTTCGCCGTGTAGATTTAAATATCCCGCCTGGGGCATTTACTGAGCAAGCATTGCTTCAACAAGAACTGCGTACTGGAACACGTTATCCAGAGGGACGTACTGGAAATATTGATGCCAGCATTATCACGGGACAAGGTGTGCAGGCACTTATGGGTGGATTTGATACCCAAGTTAAATCTGCTCAGGCTATTTTTGCAAGTACACTTCGTGACGTAATTTCTGTTTGTTTTGAAGTTGATGAGAAGTATTTTGACTTTGAGAAGACTATCCGTGGTGTAGATGCTGGTTCGCCTTATAGCCTAACCTATAAACCAAGCAAGGACATTAAAAAGGATTACTCAGCCGATGTTCGTTATGGAATGTTGGCAGGGCTTAATCCAGCACAGGGTCTTATCTTTATGCTTCAAGCCTTGGGCGGTGGATTAATTTCTACAGACCTTGCTATGCGTGAGTTGCCATTTGGTATTAATGTAACACAAGAGCAAGAAAAAATTGAGATTGAAAATATGCGTAAAGCCTTAGTTCAATCTCTTCAAGCCTATACACAAGCAATTCCACAAATGGCGGTTGGCGGTCAAGACCCTACGCAAATTATTAAGAAGGTTGCAGATGTAATTAAAGCACGCCAAAAAGGCGTGAGTATTGAGGATGCAGTTGAAGAAGTCTTTACCCCTGAAGAATTACCTCCTGCTGGTGCTCCTATGGTTGAGCAACCGTCCCCTGCTCCCGCTGCGCTAGCAGGAGGCGCTCCTTCCTTACAAACACTTTTATCTAGTTTGACAGCAGGTGGACAAGCAAGCGCTAGCGCTAGAACCGCGATACGGAGGTAGTTATGCCAGCCCGTAAAAAAGTAAACAAAAAGGCTAAACCTACACCTAAGCGTAGAAAAACTACTAAAGAGCCTGTATTGGTAAAAATTGATTTTTGGGCTATTGCTGCTAAAGAAGTTTATGATGCTTGTGTTCGTGCAGGATTTGATGAAGGTACCGCAATGGCATTTGCTATGGACAGAACAAGTTATCCAGATTGGATAGTTCCAGCAGATGACCCAATCCGTAAGCCAGACTTTGATGATGAGGATGATGATTAATGGCAGACATTAGAGAAGTGGTTTCTGGCATCGGCAAAGATGCTAAACGAACAGACCTTAACGTTTCTCAGCAACCACTTCAATATATTCCTGATTTACCCCAAGGAGAAGGTCAAGTTACTTACAATAATCAAAGGCTTGCACCTATGTATGCCGCTCCTGAGCCAGATGTTGTTAGTATTACGGCTCCTACTCAAAATAAAAATCAACCTGTTATGGCTGGTATTGATATGGGTGCTGGTCCTGGCTCTGAAATATTGCCTCCTATGCCTGTTAAGCCTACGGTTTCTTTAGTTGATACTTTTAAATTACTTTCAGATTTAGACCCTAGCGGAGACTCAGAATTAGTTTATAGACAACTTGTTGATGAAGGATACTAATGGCATACAAAATAGATTTTTCTGTAGCCGAAGTCAGTCCTAACATTTACGCTGCTGCTCAAGCGGCTAATCTTGATAAGACTCAAATAACTCAAATAGAACAATTTAGTCGTACCGTAAAAAAGAATAAAAAACTTATTGGTATGCCTATTGAAACGGCTAGGAATGAGTTTAATGAACTAGACGGTCAAGTTCAAGATATGTTGCGTTTTCTTTATCCTGATGCTGATTATGCAAAACCTGCTGCAGATTTTGGAGATAGGGTATTAGGGTTAGCCAAAGGTGTTGCAAAAGGTTTAGCAAGTCCTTTAATTTATACATTTAAGGCTGCTGGTGCTTACGGCAGAGTTCTTAATTTACCGTATCTTATTAGTAGACAAACAGCCCAGGGTGAGAACTTTGGTATGGATGTTTTATCAGATGCTTGGGACGGGCGTAAAGTTTTTGATGAAGGTGCTTTAGAGCAAGCAGTTCAAGACTTTGGTGCAGAAAATGTAGAAGTTGCCAAAGGTTTATTAATGGGCAAGAAACCTGGCGAAATTATTGAGTCACAAGGAAAACTATCGCAAAGTTTCTTAGATGCTTTTTCTAAAGCATTTAATGATGATGCTGGATTTAAACAGGTAATGGATGCAGTTAAGTACGCCCAGGTTTCACCTGGTCGTGATATTGCCCGTATGTTAAATAAACCAAGCACTAAAACACCAGATTATATTAGCAGTCAAACAAAAAATGTTTCTGGTTTTATTGACTTTATGTATCAGATTTTGATTGACCCATTAACTTACCTTACATTTGGTGCTTCTAAAATTGCCCCTTTCTTGGCAAGTAAAGGCTGGGCAGATATAAACATTGGTGACAGAATGGTTGCCAGCATTAAAGAATATGGGACAGGTGGCGTTCAAAAAGTATTTGACAGTTCACCTTTGTTGCGGAAGCACTGGGATGATGAGATTGGTCCAGAAATTAAAAGACTATCTGGTGCTAAAGGAACAGAAGAAAAGTCAAAAGTTATTCGTGAAATCAAAAGTAGATTCCCTGGTCACGCCAATGATAAGTGGATTAAGTTACTTGAAGATAATAGGATTTACAATGCAAACGCTGCCGTAAAATATTTTGGCAACGATGTAGATGCAACTCTTGATTTAATTGCTGGAAAAGTTGAAGGAGTTCAATTCTTTAGAACTGGTATTGCTACTGCCAGAAATCAACGTATTTTAGATTTTGGTTTTGGGCGTTTTATAGATAAACAATTAAATCCTGCTATGGCTTTACCTGAAGTTAAAACTAAAGGTGAATCTACCTGGGACATTCTTACAAAGATTGGTACCGAAAGTACTGGTTATGTCAGTCCACAGATTGCCGAAATACAAAAGTTTACGCAGAATCTATCTAGACGTGAAAGATTCGGTAGAGCCTTTGCTAAATCCCCACAAGGTCGCTCTATCAAGATTGGCGATAACGCTATTGATACCGCAGACAATTTTAGAGATACTGCCCGTCAGGTTTTGCCAAGAGACTTAGCAGACTTTCTAACTATAAAATTTATTAATGCCGATGCTGCTGACCAGGTTGCTGTATTGCGAAGTCTTTACTTTGCAATTATGCAAAAGTATGGCATAGATGGTCACTCAAAAGGTAAAGAAATTATTGAAAAAGAATTGCAATCACACTTTGGCTCTGCTAAAGGCGCAGGTATGCTTGAAAACATACAGGTGCCAGACCATCTTAAGGGTGTAATTGGTCGTACTGGTGTAAAAGTTTTGCCAGAAGGTATATTTTATGAGTCATCTGGCATTATCCATCCCTTCCAAGAGGCTAACGCTATTGGCAGCCTTGACTATATGCAGTTAGCACAACTAGGTTATGAGGCTAGAAACAAAACTAACCTTATACAAGCAGCAACTAAAGGCGCTGGTCAATCTAAATTTGCTACAAACCTTGTTAATTCCTGGACTATCTTGACTCTTTTTCCACGTTTAGGTATACGAAGCGCTATTGATGAAGGCGTTATGTACTTACTTACTGCGCCAGCCAGAGATATTGTTAATACATTCTTGCCAAAGGCTGTTGCTGCTGGTCGTGCTGCTGGAAAAATTGCTACAGCAATTAGTGGTTCACGTGCAACTGAAGGTTTTGCTGCTACTTTTAAGCGCAAAATGGGTGCGCCTGTTACTGCTGAAGCATTACCAGTTAGCCAGCGTTATAAAATTAGACAAGATTTAGCCTATCAAAATGTAATTCCTGAAGAAATGGTATCTAAAGCCGACATTGTTACAGATGTTGGTAACTATGTATCTAAGATTTTGCCAGATAAGATTAGCCCAGAACAACTTGACTGGACTATTCAGGCAAACATACACGGTGCTGGCGTAGTTACTGGTATGACTAACTCTATAGTTGCTAAGGCTAGCGCTGGTGGACGTTATGGCGCTGAACTTGCGGAGGAAGTCCTGCTTCCTAACAACTGGGAAAAAGCGTTAAGAGATGCTGACTTAACATCTGGGGCAAAGGGAAGACTTGTAGATACTAAAGACCTGGAAAGGTCTCAGGCTTTTGGTGGCAGAGCAGTTGCTGGTGCTCATTACCAAAAATTTACACAATATTTTTATGGCAACAATAAGATTGTAGTTGGAGAAAAAATAATCCGTGACCCTAGCGGTAAAGATTTTCCAATTAAAACTAGTTATGAGTTTAAACCTGTAGATATTTTCTTTGAAAATAATGCTCTTAAATCAGAAGATGACTATATTAAAGCAAAGGATACATTGCTTCAGGCTCTTGGCATAGTCAGGACTCAAAAGGCAGCCACAAGTAAAGGGTTATCTCCTACGGTAACTCATAAAGTAGAAGACCCAAAGGCTCTTGCTAATGGTATTGGTGCTTTAAGTCGTACTACAGATTTGCGTCAGCGCGGTTTATCAGAAGTAGAGATGGCAACAGATATTGTTGACCGCATCCTTTTAGATATGTATACAGCCTTTCACGGTTCTGCTACTAAATTTAATGCTGGCTTATATAACCGAGTTAAAAAAAGCCACGATAGATATGTTGCAGAAGAACTTGGTGCTCAAAAAGCAGTTAAAGAAGCAGAAGTAATCATTAAAAAAGCAGAACTAATTATTAAAAGTAAAACTGCTACTGCTAAACAAAAAGCAGCAGCCGATAAACAAAAAGCAGCAGCCAAGACCGCAGCCGAAGTAGCAACTATTGGTCGCCGTCCATTTAAAAATAAATGGAATATAGCAGCACAGTCTATTGAATTTGATGATTTTGCTAATTTAACTAAAGGCTACCAACCAAGCGGTAAGTTATATGTAGATATTGACTTTATAGACGTAGAAGGAATTGTTGACCAAGAATCAGCCTGGGCAAAATTAGGCAGCAATATGATGGATATTATGGACCGTCAGGTTACTGGCATCTTGCGCCAACCTGCTTTATGGGCTACGTATTTTCGTATTAGAGAAAACTATAAAATTTTAGAGGCTCAAGATTTAAAGAAGTTAATGGATGAGCGTTACAAGGCATTAGCCGCAAAATTAAGCAAAGACCGTAATATTGACTTTTTTAATTTAAGTGAAGCACAACAAAAAAGAATACTTAATGAAGTTATTTACAAAGAAAAACGTTTGAATCTTCCAAGGGGTACTGGCGGTGGTGAAGTAAAGATTACTCGCTATCAAGATATGCTAGATGATGTTACTGATATAGTTCAAAAGAAATATACGGAAATTGCCTTACAACAGGCTGCCGATATTGTTTTGAAATATGTAGATAATCCAAACATTAGAACTAATTTTGCTATTTCTGTAAGAAATGTTGGTCGTTTCTACCGTGCTACTGAAGATTTTTGGCGCCGCGTGTACCGTATGAAAGATGTAGCCCCACGGGCTTTGTATCGTATGAGGTTAACCCATACTGGTATTGATGCTTATGGCGGTTTATATGAAGATGCTAATGGCGACCCATACTTAATGATGCCAATGGACGATGTTATCTTTAAGACAGTAGAGTCAGTAACTAGAGTATTTTCTGGAACAACTGGGTTTAAGCAACCATTGTTTAATGACTTTACACTTAAACTTAAACTGGCTAATCCATCATTTGATGACCAGTCTGGTGTTCCTACTTTCTCTGGACCTATTGCAGCGTTAAGTATATTAGGTATGAAGAATCTTCTTGGCAGTTTAGGGTTTAAGAAAACAGCGGAAGAAATAGATAATTTTGCTTTAGGTGATATTGGCGAAAATATGACTCTTGTGAAAGCCGTGGTACCAGCACCACTACAACGTATTTATGCGCTATTGCCTAAGTCTGAAAAGGATAGGCAAGAAGCAACTGCTGCTATGCAGGCTATTGCATTTAACGCAGCCCGTGGCAATATACCTAATGCTAATGCTACCGCTGAAGAAAAATATGAGTATCTGAAAAATATTCGTATATCCGCACATAACATTTTGGTTATGCGTTCAGTCCTTGGATTGTTAGCACCAGTAGCCCCAACTATTCAAGAAAGTAAAGATGTTCCTGATTATCTAAAGGCTGTCGGGCTTACTAGCGTCCGTGCTGAATTTTATGATTATGTTAATGCTATAACCAAAAAGTATGGAGCAGATGTACAGAATCCATACGATATGGCTGTTGCTTCATTTATTGGAAACAACCCAGGCAAATTAGTTTATACGGTATCTCGTGACGAAAAACAAACTAATACTTTAATTGCCAAGACTAAAGAAATGAAAGATTGGTATATTGATAATAAGTCATTGGTTGATAAGTATGGCGAAGCAGCATTTATCTTTGCGCCTAAAGTCGGAGAGTTTGATGCTTCTTCTTATGCGTACCTAGAAGCAGCAGAGTTTATTAAAAATAAAGACCTTGATAAATATTATTTAGATGTAATGACATCTCAAGATAAACGCGCTTATTTTGAAATAGCACGTAGAGAAAAAGAAGCGTTGGCTACTACAGGTAGCCCAACAGCAAGACGGGCTATTATTAACAACGCCACAATAGAGCGTCAATCTATGAAGGCTGCTAATCCATTCTTAGATGCCATTATTACTGGCGGTGGGTTTGAAATTGCTAGTGAAACCGTAATGTTTGAAAATCTTGAGCAGATGGTTCAAGACCCAGCATTTAAGATACCTGAAGCAACCAGGTCTAAAATGATGGTTGCAATTTCTGAAATGAGAAACTTTATTCAGTTAGCACAGGACCCATCTTTAAGGGGTGCTAAAAACTTTGCTGATATAAAGCGTCAACGTAAAGCAGATATTGAAGCCTTGCTAGCGCAAATGCTAGAAGGCGATTTGATTATCAAAGAAGCCAACCGAGCAGTATTCCAGACTCTACTGGATTACTATTCACGAGACACGTATAGGGTATAAAGTGGCAGAAGTTAAAATACCAAAACCAGATAATGATACGCTACAGACCTGGCTTAAAGGAACCCGTGACAAGAAACTTGTCTATTCAACTGCAACTAGAAAATGGAAGATTGTTCCTGCTGGTGAAGTAGCAGATGAAGATGTTACCTATGAGAACTATCAGCAAGGCAAAACTACTTTTACCAAAAAAGAATATGCAGGTAAAGGAGAGCCTGCAAACAGAGCGCAACTTGAAACGATTGCTCAATATGAAGCAGGGGCTAATCCGCTTAAGGCTGAAATAGAAAAATATGGATTAAAGGTTTATACAGACCCGCAGCGGGATGGAGTAACTTATTTAGCAGATAAACAAAATAATCCTTTTTACGTTTACTTTACTTCAGATGGTACATTAAAAGGCGATACTAATTATGATGTAGTTAAAGCAGCCGCAATTAATGACTTGAAAAAAACAGGACAATTAAATAGTTTTTTTGAAGAACTATATAAAAGAAAAGTAATTAGCAAAGAAGTTTACGAACGAAAAGACATAGGCTCTGACCAATTTAATTCTGCTTTAGCCCAGTTAATTAGTGAGTATTCTAAGTCTGTATTTATTTTAAATGAACCATTAAAAGACCCGCAGAACTTTTTTGACTTTGTCAAAGGCGTCATACCTACTGCTGGTGCAGATGAAAGAGATTTACCGCGCCGTGAGTTTCAAGACATTAGCAAGGAAGCATTAAATGCTTTTATTGAAAGTATTTATCTTGAAACTATTGGTCGTAAGCCAACAGAAGAACAACGTTCTGCCAAGTTAAAAGAACTAAATAAGATAGTTAAAAGAGGCATTGTTACTACTACTGCCATAGAAGGTGGCGAATTAGTAACTAGACGTAAAGGTGGCTTTGACGAACAAAAACAATCTTTAAAATTGCAAGAACAATTAAAGCAAGAAAACCCGCTTGAGTATGAACGCCGTCAAGCCTTTAACTTTATGGATGAACTACAAAAGATTATGTCAGGAGGAATCTAATGGCTGAACCTGGCATATTAACAGCACAGCAAATAGCGGAGCAAAACAAAGCGTCTGCTAGCGCTAACCCAGCAGTTGCTGAAACTATCCAAATGATTCTTGCCCTCAAGAATATTGATACACAACTTGAGGCTGCTTGGCAGGCTTGGCTCAGAGGCGATATTGATGGTATGTATTCAGCCGTAATGGCTAGTAATTTTTACCGCAATAATAATGCTACAGCCCGTACCCGTTTACAGGCTAAGGCTTCACAGCCTGGTGCGTACCAAGATGGTTTAGATAAGTATCAGTTATCTACCCGCAAGAGTCTAGTTAATTCTGGGCTTAAGATGGATAATAAGTTGTTTATGGGTCTGGCTCAATCAGCCTATGACTCAGGTATGTCAGAAGACCAACTTAAAGAACTAATTGTTACATCTGGTTTAGTCACTGGTTACGGCGGAGAAGTTCTTGGTGATACTTCTGCTGCTAAAACTTATGCTAATTCATTTGGTGTTGGCAAGTATCTTGACGAAAACTACTGGAAACAAAAATCACAGGATTTATTCTTAGGTAGAACTACTACTGAAGATATTGAGGCTGAAGTCCGTATGCTTGCAGCCAGCGCATTTCCTGGTTATAAAGACCAGATTGATGCTGGTATTAGTATGGATGCTATTGCTTCGGCATACAAAGGTGCTATTGGTTCTGTATTAGAAGTAGACCCAGACTCAGTTACATTTGAAGACCCGCGTTTACGTGCTGCACTTCAGTACACAGACAAAGATGGCAAGCCAGCGGTTAAACCATTGTGGCAGTTTGAGCGTGAGTTACGTATGACCCCTGAATGGGAGTTGACTAACAATGCAAGAGATAGCGTCAATAACCTTACCTACAAGGTGCTAAGTGATATGGGGCTAATGTAATGGCTAAAAAGACTGCAAAACAAAGAGCAGCCGAAAGAGCAAGAATTGTTGAAGAAATTATTGAGCCAATGCGACCTACAGTTCCTACGCCTTCTTTTGACCCAGCAAGATTTAGAATGGGTGAAGAAGCAGATAGACCCACAATACAAAGAGAAGTTATAGATACTTCAGCAGTAGAAGCAGAAGCAGCATTAAAAGAAGCAGATGCGTTTGCACAGCGTGCTAGAGAATTGGAAGAAGCAGCCCGAGTTGCCGAAAAACTTGCTAAAAGTGAAGCAGAAAAAAAGGCTGCAGAAGAGGCAGCAGCAAAGGCTAAGGCAGATGCAGAAGCAGCGGCTAAAGCAGCAGCAGAAGCAGCAGCAGCCGAAAAGGCTAGATTAGAAGCAGCACTTGCGGCAGCAAATGCCGCTAGAGATGCTGCTGCAAAAGCGGCTGCTGAAGCAGCGTTAGCAGCATTAAATAAAGCAACAGCAGCAGCGGGCGATATTAATGTTAGTGGTAATGTTTATCTATCAGCAACTCCAGCAGCAGGTAGTATGAGTGCTGCTGATATATTGGCTAAACAATACGCAGAACAACAAGCAGCCCGTGAAAAAGAACAACAAATACAGCGTGAGTCAATCATTGCTTTAATGACTGACAGACTTACCCGATATAATTTACAAAGCCTTGTTCCTACAATTAAAAGGTTGGCTCAAGAAGGAGCCAATGAAACTACAATTACTTTAGCCCTGCAAGATTCTGAAGAATACAAACGCAGATTTAAGGCTAATGAAGACCGCGTTAAAAAAGGTTTGCAAGTATTAACTCCAGCCGAATACTTAAATCTTGAAGATGGATATCGCCAAATTCTTCGCTCATATGGCTTAAATCAATTTGATACAGATGATTATGTCAGTCAGTTTATTTCTAATGACGTATCTGCTGCGGAACTTTCTAACCGAGTAGTTACGGCAGTTCAGCGAGTTCGTAATGCTGACCCAGCCATTGCACAAACTTTGCGTGATTTTTATGGCATTGGCGATACAGACCTTGTTGCCTACGTGCTTGACCCTAATCAACAAATGCCAAAGATTCAAACACAAGTTGCTGCTGCCGAAATCGGTGCTGCTGCTAGGGTACAGGGTATTCAACCTGGTGTATCTGTTGCGGAACAATTGGCTAGACAAGGTATTACTCAGGCTGAAGCACAACGTGGTTATGCAACCATTGCAAATATCTTACCTTCTGCTCAGAAACTATCTGATATTTATGGAACAACCCTTGAAGGTTACGGGTTAGCAGAAGCAGAACAAGAAGTATTTAATACTCTTGCATCTGCACAACGTAAACGACAACGCTTAACAGAACGTGAAATAGCGGAGTTTGGTGGCAGTAGTGGTGCTGCTAGAACTTCACTTAAACGTCAAATAGGCGGTCAATTCTAGAATCCTGACGTGGACCGACCAGCCCCACGCAGTGTAAAAGACTGGTAGCAAGAGCCAGCCTATCTACCCCTGGATAGAACTGTGGCTTGCGATAACAACGACAGAAAGGGTGGTTGCTATGAGCAACAACTACTGGGATGAAGAAGACGAAGACCAAGATACAGAAGTAAATCTGACTGGTGATGACTTAGTGAAGAAACTTCGCAAGGCAAAACGGGCAGATGAAAAGCGTATTAAGGAACTCACAGAGCAACTTGAGACTTTTTCCAAGGCGCAGCGTGAGCGAACCGTCAAAGAAGTCCTAGAAAAGAAGGGCATAAACGCTAAAGCAGCACGGCTTATCCTTAAAGACTTAGATGATGTCACAGAGGAATCTCTGGATGGATGGCTCCAAGAAAATGGAGACCTGATTGGTTATCAAGCAGAAGTCAAGGATGAAGCAAAACAACAGAATCTTGCGGCACTACGCCAGCAAGATGTGATTGCTCAGAGCGGTGTATCGCCCGAGAGAGCAGATGAGTTAGAAATGAAACTGGACAACGCGCAAAGTGCAGATGAATTGCTAGCCTTCCTACGCTCTCAGTCCTAATTCCGTTCATAGTCTAGGAGACTAAAACAAATGGCAAACGTCTTTACCAGTACTA
>Ga0099851_1000695_pt1 | contig 14128 bp, 5 predicted proteins | sample CB_VirMetaG_6_FD_78176 | JGI IMG/M metagenome (GOLD analysis project Ga0099851, IMG submission 78176) | Freshwater to marine saline gradient viral communities from Chesapeake Bay - CB_1508_2 Viral MetaG | ecosystem: Environmental > Aquatic > Marine > Coastal | place: USA: Chesapeake Bay... | reverse complement strand
TGTTGCGTTTTCACAAGTTATTACATAAGTAAATGCATTAGAAGAATCTTGAGTATAATGAGGAACTCCGGATGAATAATTTAATGTAGGAGAAGACGGTGTAAGCGGAGTCGTTACACTTAATATTGGTGCAGCAACAGTACTTGGATCTTCATACCAAAATGCCTCTTGAGTTTTAAATGCAGATTGCTGAATAAATGCTTTATTATATCCATCAGGAGAAGGTGCATTTTCTAATCTTGCATCATAAACTTCGTAGAATAGGGATGCAATTCCAGTATTTCTACTTGAAAAGAATGCATCTTTATCATTTAAAATACGAAGAGAATCATAAAGTCCATCATTTGATCCTGTGGATAAAGTAGTAGTTCCTACACCAACTGCATTAACAAATCCAGTTACAGTTCCTGCGTCACCAGGTCCATATTCTGTAATATCATTTGATGTTATCGTATTATCAGTATTTCTTGAAAGTAAAGTTCCTGCGCTTGGAGTTGCAGCATCGCCTGTATTATTTGTAACAGAAACTCCAGAACATAACCTTGCTGGAGAAGTTAAACCAGTTAATGTAAATTCTACATTTGAAATAGTATCGGGTGGTTTTGGAACTAACTTTCCTAGAATAAAGTTAATCTCATTAACAGAATCTTTTGTATAATCTGCTGTTTCAATTCCAACAGCACCAGGCAAAAATCCCCCAGTAGGAGTTCCAATTACTTGATCTCCATAAAATTCTGATGCAGTTACAAGACCAGTTACTTTTACATCATCAACAACAGAAAGTCTATAATTATCTAAAGGAAGGGATGTTCCAATACCAACACTATTTGAAGACGGAGAAAAAACAAATAATGGATCAACTGCTAAAGATGTAATAATACCAGAAGTTGTGGTTAAAAACCCAACATATCTTGCATCATTTCCAGTAGATTCTGATAATTTATTGGATAATACATTAGATAATGTAGATCCATCACCATAATATTCTTTTGCGGTTACAAATCCAGATACTTGAATATTTTCGGATACATTAATATCCGAAACAGTTAATTGTCCGGATACTGTTGCATCTCCCTGAACAGAAAGCTCAGATTGCGCATAAGTCGTGCCAATTCCAACTCTTCCTGTTACTTCAAGAACAGTTGAGTTATCAGTATATGCAGGTATACCGATTTTTACTTGTCTTTTTCTCTCGCTTAAATATTTTGACATTTACTAGCACATAGACTCTTAATCGGATATGTAAGTCAGGTATATCATATAAAGATATTTATAATCAAATTAAATCGTCATCAAAAGATTCTACAGAATCTTCAGTCTGCGACTTGGTTTTTCTAGTCTTTGGTGGTTTACTTTGCTCTTTTGTTATATTCTCAATAGTTTCATTAAGAGATTCAACTAAAGAACCGAGAGTAGCAACTTTTGCTTCTAGTGCAATATTCTGATTGAAAAGATCAAAAGTTTTTTGCTGATAGACTGAAATTAAAGTTTTATAATCATCTTCAGAAATGTATTTGTATTCCTCTTCTTTTTTAGCCATAAAAAAATAGGTGCGTAATACACCTATTTATAAATGATCTTAAAATAAGATATATGAAACAGTAATATATTAGTTTAGAGTTTCGAGTACACTGACAATAAATTTTAAATCAGTACTCGTACTTCCTTTAACAACTAAAACATCACCTTGTTCCATAACTAGTTTACCTGCAAGTAAGTTAGCAGAATCATTACCAGGAACAGGAAATTCATTAAACAATTCAGTAGTCACAGCAATTCCTGCTTTTGTTCTTTGATGAGAAACACTAATGTCTTGACTAGATGCTCCAATATTTGATGCTTGCGCCAGGAGGATTACTCCAGTGTAACCCACTGGAGCGGTATAAATTCCTACTGGACTTGTTGATACGATGTTGGTTACTGTTTTAAATACGTTAAGGGCTAGTGCCATGGATTACTCTCCTCCGAGTGCTAGAATGAATGGGGTTAAGGTTGAGAACAACGACTTGGAATATGATGTTCCAGAGATAGTACCAGTATTTTGGTTAATAATTAGACCATCACCAATCTTGAAGTTACCTGACTGGTCAGTACTGGTGAAGACCACCAGACCACCATTCAGATTCACGGTTTCATTTTCAGGAATAGTAACACCACCATTCTGTGGAAGTGCCGTCTTAACATTAATTCCAGAACCAATATATTCAAATGCGTGCGAAGAAGCAAGAACTCTGGATTGCTTATAGAAGTAAACTTCCATTCCTTCAGTTACTTCATATGGGACCTGTGCATCTAATACTACGGTAGAAACACCAGCAGTAGGTAGAGATGATCTTGAAACGGTGAAATATGTTGGATAAATATCAACCGTTATTCTTGCAGGTCTTCCACCTCCGGTTGGTGGTGCTATAGTAACTACAGGAGGAACAATAAATCCTCTACCACTAGAAACAACTTCAACAGAAACTACTCTTCCGTTTTCTACACTAGCAATTGCTTGTGCGGGTACTCCCCAATCAGTTGTTGGTTCGCCAATAGTAACTTCTGGAGTGCTAGTATAACCACTTCCACCATCAGTAACATTTATTTTATCGATCTGATAGTATAGTTTATCAAATACAACCACTTGACCATCAAATGGTCTAACAGTATTAATTTGAACAGTACCACCAGAAGTATAGAAGTGTGGGAATGGACCAGCGCCAACATTTGCAGTGAAGAATGTACTTGCTGCAGATACTGCAACCGTAGTAGCAGTTCCAGAAATAATTGCTTCTGTAGCAATTCCGATCAAGGTATCAATTGTATCCTTAACATTTGAGCAAGCTTCTGGATCATTATTGGATCCAACTGCAACATCATCAAGAAGATCAAAGTTCTTATCATTCAATTGGTTATTGATTGCAAGTTTCATATAACTTGCAGACGCTTCAAATGCTGTTACAGTTTCAACTTCTTCGCCAATTAGAGCATCAGAAATTGGATCGCCAAATACATCGAAGTAATAGTTAGTTGCTTCGATTGTATTTTTATTAGTGAAGTTTTCTAGATCCTTAGAAACTGCATCAACAAAGTAACCAATATCTCTTCTGCACTTAGCCTCATTATCAAGGAATCTACCAGCATTTGGCGCAAAATTATCAAGTTCAGTTAGAGTTCCAATTCCAATTACAGTGGTAACAATTCCAATTCTATTATCAACAAGGTCTTGAACATCCTGACACGTTTCAGCATTTCCAGATCTATTGTAAACAATAATTGGAGTATTTTGACCATAGTATGCGGGACCAAATGACAATGTTAGATCCTTATTGTAAAGTTGATTCGTCAATGCTCTCTTCATATAATCGCCAGCAGCAGCAAATGCAGTTACAGATTCCGCTTTTTCTTGGTCGAGACCAGGTGCAATTGGATTTCCATTTTCATCGAAGTATTGCTTAGCGAATGCGATAGAGTAAGTATTTCCACCAACGAATACATCGGTCGAAACTGCATCAACTAAGTATCCAATATCTCTAGCACACTTATACCCACCAGGTGAACTTGTAGTTCCAAGTCCAACTAGATCTCCAGCAGTTGTTCCGAATCCAACAGTTTGTCCAAACTCACCAAGTTGAAGAGTGAAGTATCCCTCAGTGGTTCCAATCGTTCCATCATAGAGATCTGAGGTATTTCCTGCACCAATAACTGTAGTAACAATTCCAACCAGCGATTCGATTGTTCCTTGAACATCGATACAAGTTTCAGCATTACCAGAAGCACTGTAAGTTACAATTCCAGCGCCGCCATATGTTGCCGAACCAAATGTTAAAGTTAGATCCTTAACATATAGTTGGTTTGTAATTGCTTTCTTCATCATATCAGATGAGAAATCAAATGCAGTGAGTGAAGGTAGTTCTTCCCCAGTCAGTCCACCCCTAATTGGTGTTCCGTCAGCATTATAGTATTGTTCCGAGAATTCTCTTGAGTAAATATTTCCTCCAGTGAATACGTCGGTAGAAACTGCATCTATAAGGAATCCAAGGTCTCTAGCACACTTATAACCACCTGGGTTTTCGGTAGTTCCAATACCAGAAGTTCTATCAAAGATACCAGTATTGTATGTAAGTCCTGAGAATGAAGCAGTGCTTCCTGCTCCAAGAGCAACAGTTACAATACCGACCAAACTATCAACTTCATCCTGAACATCTTGACATGAGAGTTCATTACCAGAAATGAATACTGTATGTGCAACTCCAGGTCCGCCATAGTATGCAGGACCAGAAGAAATACCAACATCCTTTCTATAAAGTTGGTTAGTAAGAGCATCCTTCATATATTCGCCCGCGCCAATCAGTCCAACAACTGTAGGTTGAACTTCATTTCCATCAATATAAATTGCTCCACCATTATCAAAATACTGAAGGGTGAACTCTTGAGAATACTTATTACCTGCGATAAAGATATCTGTAGATACTGCATCAATGAAGAATCCAACATCTCTAGCACACTTATAACCACCAGGAGTGTTCGTTGTTCCCAATCCAACAGATTGTATGAAATATCCTTCAGTCAGTGAAGGAATAGAACCAGTGCTTCCAGCACCAATAGCAACCGTAACAATTCCAGTGAGAGTATCTAAGTTGTCTTGGATATCAAGACATGCTGTAGGATCAGTATTTGTTACATCCGAACCTACGTTGAAGTAAGTTCCACCAGCAGAAACAGTTAGATCTGAATATGCAGCACCAACTAGAGAGTTGGTAATTGCGTTCTTCATATAACCAGTTGCTGCTTCAAACACGAAGATTGACTCATCCTCTTCACCTACAAGTCCATTTCCACCGGGATTATCAATATACTGGAATACAAATTCTCTAGAATAAGTATTACCGCCAGTAAGAATATCAAGTGAAACTGCATCAATATAGAAAGCAGTATCTCTCTTACACTTATCCTCTACTTGTCCAAAATTGAATGCATTGAATGCTGGATTATTTACTGCATCTGTGAATGCAAGACCAACGATTACATCCTTATTCTTTTGGATCAATCTATATGCATCATAGTATCTGGATCTTTCATTCTCTTCAGTATCACCTGGGAAGAAGAAGGTATCATAATCATCATATCCAACTGCAATTTCTCCAATAGATCTATCAATAACTTCCTGTCTATTTTGTTGAATTAAGCGATAAGAATCAAAGTATCTGTATTGCTCATCATCTCTTTCATCAAATCCAGGATTAATTGTTGGGAGGAATGTAGTAGTTCCAAGACCAACCGCAACAGTCGCAATACCAACTGTATTTTCAATCAGTGTTTGAACATCCGCACAAGACTCTGGACTTCTGTTATCGTTAGTGAGATAATCAGGAGAAATTGTAAGGTCTTGGGCATTGAGTTGGTTAGTAACCGCTGCTCTTGCGAGATCGCCAAATGCAGTAAATGCAGTAACAGATTCAGATTCTTCACCGAGTAATCCATCTGAAATTGGGTTACCACTTGCATCAAAGTATGAAAGTGCAAATCCTACAATGTTCTTATTACCACCAGTCCATACATCTTCAGAAACCGCAGTATGTAAGTATCCAAGATCTCTTGCACACTTGAATCCACCGGGTGAACTTGTAGTTCCAATTCCTGCCTGATTGAAGAATCCTTCATTAAGTGCAGGTAGATTTGTAGTTGTTCCAAGACCAACAGCAGTTGTTGTAATACCAATCAGGTTATCAATTTCATCCTGAACATCTTGGCAAGACTCAGGATTACCCGAAAGAAGAACTGGGATTGAAGTTCCAGCACCAGCATAGTATGCCTTACCAGAAGAAATACCTACATCCTTTACATTAAGTTGGTTTGTAATTGCTTTCTTAGCATACTCTCCTGCGTATCCAAATGATACAACAGATGCAGCCTCTTCTCCTTGTAATGCATCACCTCTTGGATTTCCATTCTCATCAAAATAGAAGAGTGAGAAATCAACAGAGTAACTATTACCACCAGTAAATACGTCTGCAGCAACAGCATCGACTAAGTATCCGAGATCTCTTGCACACTTAACACCACCAGGTGAAGTTGAACCAAGACCGATAGGATTGAGAGTTAGTTTAGTGAATGAATCTGTATTAAGAACGAAATTACCTCTATTGATGCTAGAACCAGAAGGTAGACTTGTAATTGTTCCAAGACCAATAGCAACAGTAACGATTCCGACCAAGTTTTCAATATTTGCCTGAACATCAATACATGCTTCGGGATTACCTGACTTGAGAACTGGAATTGAAGTTCCTGCTCCTGCATAAGATGCCTTACCAGAAGAAATACCAACATCCTTAGCATTAAGTTGGTTGGTAACTGCTCTCTTCATGTAGTCATTAGCAGCATTAAATGCAACAACAGACTGCGCTTCTTCACCAACTAGTCCATTTGAAATTGGATATCCAGTTCCATCGAAGTATTGAAGTACAAACTCTCTTGCATAATTGTTACCACCAGTAAATACGTCAGTAGAAACTGCATCTACAAGGAATCCAATATCTCTTGCGCACTTGAATCCACCAGGTGAACTTGTAGTTCCAATACCAGATTGTGCAAAGTATCCAAGGTTGATTTCTGAAGTTACATCAGAAGCAGTTGCAGTAGTACCAAGACCAACAACTGCGGTTACGATGCCGACAAGAGTATCAATATTGTCCTGAACATCAGCACATGCATTATAATTTCCTGAAGGAAGAACAGGAAGATCGCCACCAACTCCGCCATACAAAGCAGGACCAGAAGAAATTCCTAGATTCTTAACGTAGAGTTGGTTAGTAATTGCATCCTTCATCAATTCTCCACTAGCAACAAATGCGGAGAATGAAGGACCTTCTTCTTCATATAGACCATCAGATATTGGATTACCGCTCTGATCGAAATATTGAAGAATGAATTCTCTTGAATAACTGTTTCCGCCAGTAAATACGTCAGTAGAAACTGCATCTACAAGGAATCCAACGTCTCTAGCACACTTAATTCCACCAGGAGAATATGTGCTAATTCCAAGTGCAAGGTTAAATTCACCAACATCTAAAGTGTTTGTAGTAGATGGTAGGAAGTTTACTGTTCCTAGACCAACTGCAACGGTAACAATACCGACCAAACTATCAATACTATCTTGAACATCTAAACATGCATCTGCATTTCCAGATCTAAGAACCGGAATTGAACTACCAGCGCCAGCATAGTATGCCTTACCAGAAGAAATACCTACATCTTTATTAAAGAGTTGATTTGTAATAGCATCCTTCATGTATTCACCAGCAGCATTAAATGCTGCAATTGAAGGTCCTTCTTCTCCAAGAAGACCATTAATGATTGGTGCTGCATTTTCGAAATACTGTAATGCAAATCCATCAGAATAGTAATTACCCGCAGTAAACAAGTCTGTTGAAATTGCATCAATAAAGAATCCAAGGTCTCTTGCACACTTGAATCCACCAGGAGATGAAGTTGTTCCAAATCCAGCAACAGGAGTACCTGCAGGCGAAGATAAAAAGTATCCTTGGTTAACAATTTGAGTTACATCGGAAGCAGTTGCAGTGGTTCCGAGACCAACAACTGATGTTACAATACCAACAAGAGTATCAATGCTATCTTGAACATCAATACATGATGCTTCGTTTCCTGAAGGAAGAACAGCAATATCTCCACCACCTCCACCATATGATGCAGGACCAGAAGAAATTCCTAGGTTCTTAGCATTAAGTTGGTTGGTGATTGCATCTTTCATCAATTCACCAGCAGCAATAAATCCATATAGTGATTGGATTTCTTCTTCGTATAGACCTTCAAGAATTGGTTGACCAGTACCGTCATCAAAATATTCTAAAATAAATTCTCTAGAATATACATTTCCTCCAGTAAATACATCAGTGGAAACTGAATCAATAAAGAATCCGATGTCTCTTGCGCACTTGAATCCACCAGGTGTGCTTGTAGTACCAATACCTGCTTGAGTAAAGAATCCTTCGTTTCTAGTAGAAGCGAAAGTCGCAGTAGTTTCATTTGTAATCGCATCAGTTACGATAGCAACTAAGTTATCAATGTTTGTTCTAACATCAGAACAAGCAGCTGGATCAGTATTAGATGAAGCACCTGGTGAAGTTGTAATACCAGTATCAGTATAAGTAAGACCATTAGTAATGGCCGTCTTCATTCTATTGCGTGCTTGATTGAATGCAAAAACAGATTCTGCTTCTTCTCCTTCAATAGAAGTTGAAGTGATAGACCCATTTGCAAAATATTGAAGGATAAAATCTTGAGAATATGAATTTCCGCCAGTAAGAATGTCAGTAGAAATAGCATCAATAAAGAATCCAAGATCTCTCTTGCACTTTATTTCTGCAAAGTTTAAAGCAGATCCAAAGTTATTTCTAGTAGCAGTCCAAGACTCATTTACAATTTGAGTCTTGTTCTTTTGAATTAAGCGATATGCATCATAATATCTAGAGCGAGCATTTGTTACTTCATCTCCAGGGAATACCCAATCAGTTGGATATTGATCATAATTTACAACAATTCCACCAATAGACTTATCAACAATTTCTCTTCTATTAATTTGAATCAGACGATAAGAATCGAAGAATCTTGATCTTTCGTTAGTATACTCATCGCCGGGGAAAGCAAAGGTTTTAGCAACACCCGCACTTACATGATAATCTAAAGAAATAGAAGCAAGGGACTTATCGACAATTTCTTGTCTATTTTGCTGAATCAGACGATAAGAATCGTAGAATCTTGATCTAGCAGTTGTTTGATCATCTCCAGGGAAGTAGAAATCTGGATTATCAATAGAAATAGCAGCAAGGGATTTATCGACAATTTCTTGCTTATTCTTTTGAATTAAACGATAGGAATCAAAGAATCTTGATCTTTCGTTGGTGTACTCGTCTCCAGGGAAAGCAAATGTCTTTCCAGCACCTGCGCTTACATGATAATCAAGTGCAATAGAAGCAAGGGACTTATCAATAACTTCCTGCTTATTTTCGTTAATTAAACGATATGCATCATAGAATCTTGACCTTGGATTGGTCTCCTCATCTCCAGGGAAGAAGAAACCATCATACTCAGTATAATTTAAAGAAATTCCCGCAAGAGACTTATCGACGATTTCTTGCTTGTTATCAATGATCAGGCGATAAGAATCAAAGAATCTAGATCTTTCGTTTGTTTGATCATCTGCTGGGAAATAGAAATCTGGATGATAGATTGAAATAGTTGCAAGGGACTTATCAATAAGTTCGTCCTTATTTGCATTAATAAGATTATAAGAATCTTTGAATCTATTTCTGCTAGAATCTGGGAAGTAGAAATCTGGATGCTCGATAGAAATCTGAGCAAGTGATCTATCAATAACTTCCTGTCTATTTTGTTGAATTAGACGATAAGAATCAAAGAATCTTGATCTCTCATTAGTTACTGAATCATTTGGAAAATAGAAATCTGGATGATCTACTGCTATTTGAGCAAGGGATCTATCTACAATTTCCTGCTTGTTTTCTTGAATTAGGCGATAAGAATCGTAGAATCTTGAAGAAGAATTTGTTTGATCTTCTCCTGGGAAATAAAAATCTGGATGTCTTAGAGCAATAGAAGCAAGTGACTTATCTAAAATTTCTGTTCTATTTGCTTGAATTGATTCACTTCCATCAACATATCTTCCGGGAGCAACAGTTCTAGTTTCAAAGATATAACCATAATTTCCAGTTGGATATATTAAGGTTTGCTGGCCTCCATCAGAATCGCAAGTAAATCCAAGACCTGCAATAGTAACACCCATACCAACAGAAAGTTTATGCTCTCTGTCAAGAACGAATGTTGCGATACCACTTACATGGTCATATTCTGCATCAACAACATTCATTATAGGTGCATTTGCATCTATCTTAATTTCGAATTGGGAATTATCTATTCCACCATAAGATGTTACAATTCCAACATATTTAAGAGGTCCGACGCCATCAGCGACAAGACCGAAATTACCGAATGAAGAGTTAGAGTTTGTTAGGTCACAAGCACCACCAGACTGACATAGAATTGCAGTGTCAGAACAGATGGTAAACATGGACACCAACTGAGCAAATGCTTCGTTGAAGATTTTTGCTCCGAGTCCACCTGGGTTAATTTGAGTATAGGAGTCAAGAACCATGGACTTAATTGGTCCAATAGCATACTCACCATCAATGTTTAGACCTACAGTTCCTGGAATAAAGTTGGTGCAGTTTTGGATATATGGCGATTGATCAATATATGGTACTACTTCTGGGTTAAATGTAACAATAGCACCACCTGGATTGTTTGGTCCAATAAAGGACATTTCGGCAATATATGTTCCGTTATCTAACCAGAACAAATCTCCTTGATTTTTTGGCGTTACTGTTACTTCTCTAAGGCTATCTCCAACTACCGAAACGTTATTAGGAAGTATAATAGGGTTATCTTCTAGATAAATTCCAGCACTAATTTTAATAACAGTTCCTGGGACAGATTCTGCGACGGCAGCTTTAATGGTTCTTTTTGCGTCTCCGAGTTTCTTACCTGTGTTGTTGTCGTTACCATCTTGCGTTACATAAAGGACGTTTATTACTGTCGCACCAGCACCAACTCTTACAATATCAGTTCCAATTCCTGGCCTATTTCTGGCCATATATACTTCACCATCAAAGGTATTGATGGCTATCTCACCTAGTGGGAGATCCGATACTGTTGGTTTTTTGTTTGGTACAGATGACCTTTTAAATCTAATCTTAGGATTTGCCATTAACCCAATTTAGTAATTTTTCTTTATTGTATTTATTAAATAGAAATTATATCTAAACGTAAGCGCCACAATCAATTGTAATATTTTCTAATATTCTTTCATCACCTGTACAGTTAATCACTTGTGACTGACCAGCACAATCATTCAACCACAAAGAACCAATTTCGAGTGCTGCGTAAGCACTAGCAACTACACTATTGCCAACCAACGATGCTTGATTGACAAACTTCATTCTATCTTCATCATTATCATAATACATTGCTGCCTTTTGAGCAGAATTAAGAGCGGTATCAAAATAGTTTAATACAACACCAACATCATTTCCCAAATCCTGAGTTGGTGGGACAAGATCGCCAGTATTGGGATCTTTTATCAATCCAAGTTCGATCAGAGGATCACGAAGAGTGAAAGTCTCAGAGTCAACTAAAAATTGTCCACCATCAATAAACAAATCACCACGAATATTTGCATTACCAATAACAGTAAGAACTGTTTCAAAGTCGGTGTAATCCTTTACACCTACCGTTAAATTTCTTTGAGTGCTACTTAAAAATTTTGCCATCTTGATGGTTTATATTTTAATTTTATTTATAAGATAATAAGGTTAAGAATATATTATTCTAATTTTCTAATATAATCCACCATCATAATCAGTTATTGCTCCAGTAGTTCCAGTATATACCCATCCCTTTAAATAAACATCAGCACCTCCAGAAATTAAAGAAGGTACATTGGTTCCTGGAAAATTTAAAACACCGGAAGAATAATCAAAAAACCATTCATCATCGTTGCCACTTCCACCAGCTGATAATTTAGTTCCTCCAGTTGCAGGATTGCCCGCATAAACTTCTACAATATATTCAGATCCAAACTGAGTATCTATCCAATTACTTATATTAGTTGATGTATTATCTCCATATATTTCTCTTGCAATAAAAGTTCTTCTTCCAGCAATAGTGTTATCTTCGGTCATTCTAAATGCGTTAGATGTTGCATATGTTTTGATTAATGTGTAAGATGGATATCCCTCTCCAGGGTATATAATTAGATCACTAGTTGGTGGAGTAAGGGGTATCTTGTCAGATTCAAACCAAAGGCCACTATTAGATACTACTAAAGGGGATGGTATGGGTTCAGCGAAAAGAGCTTTTTTAGTTCCAGATATAGTGGAATCTTCGGCAATACCCGTCTTCGATGAAGAAAAACCTAATTTTTTAAGTAGATAATCTACTTTTTGTTGCAGAGAAATTGCCATTTCTATTAAGTATTTCTGAATGATAGTGTATTAATTTGATTACCAGAGTTTAATTTAAATCTAACAAGAATCCTATTATTTACATCATTAGATGAAGATTCTGTTCCAAATACACATCTAAATGTTCCAGTTCCACCAGTCATGTTTCCAGCTTGAGCGCATCCAGGTTGAGCAGTTGTTGGAATACCAGAACCTTTATATGCTTGGAACATGTTTGCCCACCCATTCACACCAGATAGAGAAGTAGTCCATGCAGAGTTATTAGGCATACAAACCCAGCAACCAGCATAAGATCCATTAACTACTATAAAGAATTCCGACACATTAGATCGTATTATTTCTAATTGGAAATATTGAGATCCACTTCTACCAGAAGAATAATTTGGTCCAACTGGCAGATAACCAGTTGAATAATTTGTTTGATCATGTCTTAATGTTCCACCCCTCACAACAGATTCATAAGTAGCAACAGAACTAGAAGCAGACCATGAAGTATATACCGGAGTTGGATTATCTCCAGATGATCCAGCATTCACTCTTCTAGCATTACCAGATCCAGAACCTAAAGTTTGAATAAGGATATTATCCTCATCCATCACATCAGTTCTAGCAGTAGTTCCCATAATATTTACTATTTGAGGAATTGTCGCTCTTACAGTACCAGAACCATATGGAGTTGATGCAGTATATAATGAGAATTTTTGAGTATCTGATGTAACTGTAATATGAAGATCTCTTGGAATTTGAGATACTGTAGCATTAACTCCAGAACCAACACCAAAATTTCTTACTGGTGGATTGGATCCACCAAAATCACCATAATTTTTATTTCCACCATTCTGCAATCCAGTTGTTTGACCGGATGATGTTAAGAATGTATAGTTTGAATACATATCACCAGTAGCATTCAAACAAGTAATATCATAAACAAAAGCATTACTTGCAGATTGTGTGTAGTGAGGTATGCCTGAAGAATAATTTAATACTGGTGATGCTGGTGTTAGTGGAGTAGAAGAAGTTAAAATTGGAGCAGATACTGTACTTGGATCCTCATAGTAAAAATATTTCTGAGACTCATAAGTAGTTCCTCCGACCTCATGCCTAATATATGACATGTTAAATCCATCTGGACTATTAGCATTTACTATTCTAGAATCATAAACTTCATAAAAATCAGATGCTATACCAGTATTTCTAGAAGAAAAGAAAGCATCCTTATCATTTGCTATCTCTAGAGCACCATAAACACCATCATCACTTGTAGCATCATTGGTAATACTATTGTCAGGATTAATTAAATCATTTGATGTTAAAATTTTACTACCTTCCGCAGTAAAATTAATCATGGCAGATACAGTACCCTGATCACCAGGTCCATATTCAGTCAACCAAGTTGAAGTAACTGTATTATCAGTATTTCTCGGATAAGAAGTTCCTGGAGTAACAGAATATACACCGCTAGTGTTATTAGTTGGAGAAAAACCAGAACATAAAATACCACTACCTAGACTAACAATTGAAAATGAAGAATTCAAGATTGTAGTTGGTGGTTTAGGAACTAACTTTCCTAATATGAAATTAATATCATTAATAGAATTTTTAGTATAATGATCTTCTTCAATTTCAACAGCTCCTGGTTTAAATCCTCCTTCAGGTTGTCCGAATCTTAGAGGACCATAGTATTCTTGAGCAGAAACGAAACTACTAACACCAACAGCACTAAGAAACGTTGAAACTCCCGATACTCTAAGATCATCTAACTCAGTATGCCCATCTACATCAATAGAAGCATCAACATCTATATCAGAATAAAATGTAGAATTAGAATAAAATGTAGAAATTCCAGATACATCTAAAAAATTTAATGAACTTCTACCAGTTACTGATATATTTGTAGCAGTAAGTTCATCAAATGTAGCGAAACCATCGACAACTAAATTTCCTTCAAAAGTAGTTATTCCAACTACATATAAATTTTCATTAAATAATGCATCACCATCAAATATACTTTTTCCATTGATGTATAAATCTTGAAAATTTACATCGTCATCGAAAAAGACTTGATTTGTAAATGTTGCAATTCCAGTTGC
>Ga0099851_1000694_pt1 | contig 14128 bp, 13 predicted proteins | sample CB_VirMetaG_6_FD_78176 | JGI IMG/M metagenome (GOLD analysis project Ga0099851, IMG submission 78176) | Freshwater to marine saline gradient viral communities from Chesapeake Bay - CB_1508_2 Viral MetaG | ecosystem: Environmental > Aquatic > Marine > Coastal | place: USA: Chesapeake Bay... | reverse complement strand
CAAAGAATCTTATCAGCTATGACGAACTCAGGGATCACGTTCAATATGATGAGTTTGACAATAGAAAGATTCAAACCGAAGCAGACACTTTTGTTGATCTGTCAGAAATCAATCCATTTGGAATGCCATAATGTTAAGCAACAGCTACTTTTACTATAGACTAACTCGTAAATATGTTATACTTTTCGGTAATCTATTCAACAATATTACTGTGAAGCGAATCAATCGTGATACTAACGCGGAGATAGAACGCTTCAAAGTTCCGTTGGTTTATGCTCCAAAAGAAAAATACTTCTCTCGTCTAAGATCCGATCCTGATCTGGAAAGACCAGTACAGGTTATTCTACCACGCATGTCATTTGAGTTGACAGGTTTCTCATATGATGCTGCACGTAAGCAGAACTCCATGTTGCGTCAGGCTAAGGCAAATACAGAGACAAGAGTTGCATCAAGTTACATGGGTGTACCATATGATCTGAACTTTGAACTTCAGCTATACGCAAGAAACGTTGATGATGGTACACACATTGTAGAACAGATTTTGCCATACTTTACACCAGACTATACAGTCAGCGTCAACGTTATTTCAGAACTTGGATTTATCAAAGATATTCCAGTTATATTGAATTCTGTCTCTAATGTTATTGAGCATGAAGGCAACTTTGACGCTGTTCGCTTTGTATCTTGGACACTATCATTCACAATGAAAGCATACTACTACGGTCCAATCAGCACACCTAAGATCATCCGTAAGGTCATTGCTAACATCAATAACGATCCATCACTTCAGTCCGGATACATTACAAGAGTAAATTTGGATCAGGGTAATGCAGGTACATTCAAGATAGATGATATTGCTTATCAAGGTGATACATATGAAACAGCAAAAGCATATGGAGTAATTCAAAAATGGAATCCTGATACAGGTAAACTTACCATGGTAGGTGTACAAGGTCAATTTACAATCGATAGTGACATAAAAGCTGTATCATCTAACGCTAACTATAATCTAGCCAGCTTTGAGATTACACCATTGAAACTTGCTACGATTACGGTTGAACCTGATCCTATCAATGCACAACCAGACGATGATTATGGATATAGTATAGACATTAAGGAATGGCCTGACACCGAATGAGCAAAACAGACAAAGCATTAAGCGAAGCACTTGGTATTGAAAACGCAATGGAAATCATACCACCAAAGCAAGTAGAAATCATCAATACACCACACGAAGATGATGATATCAAAGCAGACTACAATCTATCGCGCAGGACATTTAGGTCGCTGATAGACAAAGGTAATGCTGCTATGGAAAACTTGACTGATCTTGCTAAGGAATCAGAAAGTCCTCGCGCGTATGAGGTGCTGGCTACCATGATGCGAACCATCGCTGATACCACGAAGGATCTTTACGATTTACAAAAGAAAACAAAAGACTTGAAGGGAGAGGATAAAAAGGAACAGCCAAATGTTACAGTGGAAAAAGCTGTGTTTGTCGGTTCACCTTCCGATTTGTTGAAAAAGATTAAGGAAGAGCAAAAGTCAAGTGAGTAAAGGTTATAACAATAATCCGAATCTCCCGCGCGAAGACTTTTTACACGCCTTCACTCAGGCTGAACTGGACGAGTTTATCAAGTGTTCACAAGATCCTGTATACTTTGCTTGCACATATATGCGTATCATCAACGTTGACCGCGGTCTTATGCCATTTGAGATGTGGAACTTTCAGCAGGATATGCTTAGATCGTTTCATGAGAATAGATTCAATATCTGCAAACTTCCCCGTCAGGTCGGTAAGACTACAACCAGTGTTGCATTTTTGCTACACTTCATTCTGTTCAATGAAAATGTTAATGTAGCCATTCTTGCTAACAAGTCCGCAACAGCAAGAGAAATCATGGGCAGACTTCAGCTTGCGTTTGAGTATCTACCAAGATTTCTACAGCAGGGCGTCAAAGAGTGGAACAAGGGTTCTATTGAACTTGCTAATGGCTCTCGCGCTGTCGCTGATTCCACTTCTGGTTCATCTGTTCGTGGTAGATCGTTCAATGTTATCTTTCTGGACGAATTCGCGTTCGTTCCAAACAACATCGCAGAAGCGTTCTTCATGTCTACATATCCTACCATCTCATCTGGTAAGACAACCAAGGTTATCATCGTTTCTACACCTAACGGTCTGAATCTGTTCTATCGTATGTGGATTGAAGCACAAGAACAGCGCAGTCTATATAAACCAATTGAAATTCACTGGAGCATGGTACCAGGTAGAGACGAAGAGTGGAAAGAAGAGACTATTAGGAATACATCTCCAGATCAGTTCCGTCAAGAATTTGAATGTGAATTCATTGGTTCGACAAATACACTTATTCATCCTGTCAAGCTTCGTTCGCTTGTATGGCACAATCCTATTCGTCAAGAAGGCAAACTGGATATCTACAAAGATCCTGTACCGGGCAGAACTTACACAATGACAGTGGACGTGGCCGAGGGGCAGGGGCTAGACTATTCGACGTTCTCAGTTATAGACGTTACCGAGATACCATATCGTCTGGTTGCAAAATACAGGAACAATCAGATTTCACCACTGCTGTTTCCTACCATCATAGTACAAACAGCGAAGCTGTACAATGAAGCTTTCGTGTTGGTAGAAATTAACTCTATTGGTCTACAGGTTTCAGATATTATTCATCATGAACTGGCTTATGAGAATCTTATCAAGATCGAAATGAAGGGTAAGCAGGGTCAGCAGCAAACACCCGGTTTCAAGAAGAAGATAGCATACGGTCTTAAGACCACCAATCAGTCTAAGATGATCGGATGTACGAATCTAAAAACGCTCATTGAGAACGACAAGTTGATAATCAATGACGCTCAGATGATTACCGAGTTGACTACGTTCTCAGCAGACAAGAAGACGTTCAAGGCTGAAGAAGGCAACAATGATGACTTGGTAATGACGCTGGTACACTTCGGCTGGTTATCTGCACAGAAGTATTTCCGTGAAAATATCAATAATGACATTCGCAAAGTACTTCAGCAAGAGCAGTTCAATCTGATGGATCAGGACATTGTTCCTGTCGGTATCATAGATAATGGAATAGATGATCCGTTGGAAAAAAATTTTGATAAAGACTTGTGGACGGATGACAGACGAAAACTATATCCATTTGATGATTTAAACTGGCTTTCCAAGCTATAAATACTCGTTTTTCTAAATACTACAAGAAAAGATTATAAACTTTTTCTTTAGAGGAGAATACAAATGGCATTTCAATTGTCACCAGGCGTAAATGTCTCTGAAATTGACTTAACAACTATTGTTCCTGCTGTAGGTACTACAGAAGGTGCATATGTTGGTCGATTCCAGTGGGGTCCAATCAACGAAATAACTACTATTGGTAACGAAATTGAGTTGGTATCAACATTCGGTAAGCCTGACGCTAACACATATCTTGATTTCTTTACAGCGGCCAACTTCCTAGCTTACGCTCGTAACTTAAAGCTTGTTCGTGCTGCTAATACATCTATCGCTAATAATGCGACTTCTGGTTCACAAAATATATTGATCAAAAATAACGATGATTATGTTACAAACTATCTAGACTTGTCTGCTAATGGTCTATCTGGTATGTTTGCAGCTAGATATGCTGGTGAATTAGGAAACTCACTTAAAGTTTCTATCTATGCTAACACAATCAATACAATTACAACAGCATGGAATGCAGCAACATGGTCATATGCTCCAGAGTTTGATGGTCCTCCAAGTACATCAACATATGCAACTAATGTTAATGGTAAAAATGACGAAATGCACGTTATTGTTATTGACGAAGACGGTGCGTTTTCAGGAAGAGCAAACACAATTCTTGAAAAGTTCTCATTCTTATCAAAGGCATCAGATGCTAAGAATGATGATGGTTCATCAAACTACTATGTAAATGCAATCAATGATCGTTCACAATACATTTATATCTTAAATAAAGCATTAGATGCAAACGGTGATGTTGATACCTTAACATGGGGTTCAGCAGCAGCAAATGTAACATTTACACAAAATTCAGCATCATATACATCATCACTATCTGGTGGTCAAACAGGTGCTGTTTCAGATGCAAATCGTATTACAGCTTATGATCTATTTTCAAATGCAGACGAAGTTGACATTTCACTTGTAATGACAGGTGCTGCAAATTCATCAGTAGTTCAACACGTTATCGATAACATTGCTTTATCTCGTAAAGACTGCGTAGCATTCTTGTCACCAGCATTTAGTGATGTTGTTAATCAGTCTGGACTAGAAGCAAACAATGCCATTGATTACAGAAACTCAAGCATTGCTCGTTCAACTTCATACGCTGTAATGGATTCATCTTGGAAGTATCAGTTTGACAAGTATAACAACGTATATCGTTGGGTTCCATGTAACGGTGACGTTGCTGGTCTATGCGTAAGAACAGACTTTGAGCGCGATCCATGGTATTCACCAGCTGGTTTCAATCGTGGTCAATTAAAGAATGTTGTAAAGCTTTCTTACAATCCAGATAAAGCAGATCGTGACGAACTATATAAGAACGGTATCAATCCAATCGTTACATTCCGTGGCGAAGGAACAGTACTGTTCGGCGATAAAACTTTGCAGGCTAAACCTTCAGCTTTTGATCGTATCAACGTTCGCAGACTGTTCATTGTTCTTGAAAAGGCTATTGCAAGAGCAGCTAAGTATTCACTATTCGAATTCAACGATGCTTTTACACGCGCTCAGTTTGTTGCTCTTGTAGAGCCATTCCTGAGAGATGTGCAGGGTCGTCGCGGTATCTTTGACTTCCGCGTTGTTTGCGACGAAACAAACAATACTCCAGAAGTTATCGACCGTAACGAATTTGTCGGTGATATTTACATCAAGCCAGCACGTTCAATCAACTTCATTCAGTTGAACTTCATAGCTGTTAGAACTGGCGTTGCCTTCGATGAAATCGTCGGCAGATTCTAATAAATATCACAGATAAGGAGTAACTAAAAATGGCATTTAATATTCAGGATTTCAGATCACAGATGGCACTAGACGGTGCCCGCTACAATCTGTTTGAATGCACTATGACATTTCCTGGTTCTGTTGTAACAAACGTGAATGGCATCTCTGAAAAGTTTACTTTCATGTGCCATTCCGGTCAAATTCCTGGTTCTACAGTGAATCCAATTCCTGTAAACTACTTTGGCCGTGAACTTAAGTTCGCAGGCAATAGAACATTCCCAGAATGGACTGTCACAATTTGGAATGATGAAGATTTTAGACTTAGAAATGCTTTTGAGAACTGGATGAATGGTTTGAACTCACACAGAACAAACCTAAGAAATCCAAATCTTGTTAACAGCTTTGAGTATCAGCAAGACGGATACGTAAAGCAGTATAGCAAGACAGGCGAAGTTTTAAAGGCATACAAGTTCATTGGATTGTTTCCAATTGACGTTTCAGCTATTGACTTGGATTGGGGTTCTAATGACGCAATTCAAGAATATGCTGTTACATTCTCGTATCAGTGGTGGGAAACTCTCAGTGGCGATCAAAGCGCCACTCAGAACGAACTCGTAATTTAAGTCTTATAAATGATTAGGGGGAAGAGAAATCTTCCCCTTAACTAGAATCGGAGTATTTGATGGTCCAGCTTTTTGGCTTTGAGATTAGCCGCAAGAGAAAACAAGAAGAAGTAGAAGATAATAAAACGTTTGCCCTGCCACAAAACGATGACGGGGCCGTAACTATTCAATCTGGTGCTTATTATGGCACCTATGTTGATCTTGATGGTGTAGTTAGAAACGAAATCGAGTTAATCACTCGGTATCGTGAAATGGCAATGCAACCAGAATTGGAAACTGCTATTGATGAAATCATTAATGAAGCCATTGTCAATGATGATACTGATACTGGTGTTGACATAGACACAGATGAATTAAAACAAGCAGATAAAATTAAGAAAGCAATCCGTGAAGAATTTGATATTATGCTCAAGTTGCTAAACTTTGGCAACATGGGACATGAAATTTTTCGTCGCTGGTACATAGACGGAAGACTGTTCTATCATATCATATTAGATGAAAAAAATCCAAGAAACGGTATCAAAGAATTAAGATATATTGATCCTCGTCGTATTCGTAAAGTTCGTGAGGTTCAAAAAACAAGAGATCCCCGTTCTGGTATTGAACTAATCAAAAAGGTAAATGAGTATTATCTTTATAATGAACGAGGTATTATTGGCACACATTCCAATCTAGGCGCAAAGATTGCTACAGATTCTATCGTAAACGTCAATTCAGGTTTGATGGATAGTAAAAGAGCAATGGTTCTTTCATATCTACACAAAGCAATCAAACCACTTAATCAGCTTAGAATGGTGGAAGACGCAACTGTTATCTATCGTCTCTCACGCGCACCCGAACGCCGTATCTTCTACATTGACGTTGGTAATATGCCAACAATCAAGGCCGAACAGTATTTAAAAGATGTTATGACCAAGTATCGTAACAAGCTGGTATATGATAGCAATACTGGTGAAATCAAAGATGATCGTAAGCATCTCTCCATGCTTGAAGACTTCTGGTTACCTCGTCGTGAAGGTGGTAAAGGAACAGAAATTACAACTCTTCCTGGTGGACAAAACCTAGGCGAAATGGAAGATGTTAAGTATTTTGAAAAGAAGCTTTACAAGGCACTTGGTGTTCCTGTTGGTCGTTTAGAACAGCAACCGGGTGGTGGTATTTTAGGACGATCAACAGAAATTACACGCGATGAATTGAAATTTACAAAGTTTATTCAGCGTCTCCGTAACAAATTTTCCACTCTGTTTGATGATCTTCTTCGTATTCAATTAGTAACAAAAGGTATTTGTACAGAAGAAGAATGGAAAGAATTCAAAGAAGATATTTGGTATGACTTCAAGAAAGATAACAACTTCACAGAACTAAAAGAAGCTGAACTTATCCAAAATCGTATTCAAACACTTCAGTTAGTGGATCCATATGTTGGACGTTATTATTCTATGGAATGGGTACGTAAAAACATATTGATGATGGATGATGATGAAATTGAAGAGATGAAAGCCCAGATAGAAGAAGAGCAAGCATCTCTTGCACCTAGTGTAGCTGCACCACCAGATATGGCAGGTAATCCGTTACCTATTCAACCAAATGTGCCACCGCCTACACCACTACAATCTATGAATGCTGCTAAACAGGATATAGCACCACCTATTGAAGATGGTTCAACTAAACTACAAGAAAATCCTTTATTTGATAAGAGACAAATGAGATTTATCAATGATAGTTTGGAGATTGTGAAGTAATGTTGAAGTATGGTGATTTTCTTACTGAAAATCTTGCAGCCAATGTTGTAGCTGAACCTAGTTCAGAGGCAGCATCAGAAGCAAAAAAACTTGGATTGACATATCTTGGTTTTGGTCGTTATGCTGACGAAACAGGCAGAGTTGCATATACTGTAATACGTAACAGACTTGTTCCATTCAAGCATGCCGAGCAACTACAAAAGATGGTTGATAGGGCGACCAATGGATCGATCAATGATCCAGAACAAGAAGCGGTATTACAGAAACATTTAAAAATATCAAGAGATGTAAAAGATAGTGATATTCGCGCTCTCACACAGACATATAAAGACATAGTAAGAAACGAAAAAGAGTTCAAAAAGGTTTACAATCCAGCTAACTTTGCGCCTGAAGAGATTTCAGCATTGCAAGCATATACAAACGATTTGTTTCAACCGATAAACAACTACCTATACAAGGGTTTTGATGATACGATAGATCCTCAAACAGCACAAGATGTTCAGAATACCATTGTTACCATGGACAATATGTTAGCGAGATCGCAAGCGCCTTTTGATCATATAGTATATACTGGACTAACAGCAAGATATGATCCTTCAAAGTTCAGTCAAGGAAAAGATTACATATTCAGAGGTTATACATCTTGCTCTTTGGACTACAATACAGCACTTGACGTTTATACTCAGGTAGATCAGCAGGCACCAAAAGTATTGCTACAGATAGACATACAACGAGGACAGAATGCAACATATGTGGATTCGCTGACAGGTACAACATTTGATAAGGAAGTTGTGCTGCCTAGAGGTTCAAAGATTCATATATTGTCAGGACCACATAACATTGATGATGAGATAATCGTTCACCATCCTAGAGGTGAGCAGATTGCTTTATTCCATTGTCAACTTGTACAAGATTTATAAATAATAAGATTACTATCGGAGAAAACAGATGAGTATCAACAAAGCATTAGATAACATTCTAGAAGGCAAACTAGATGAAATGCGCGAGAACTTTTCCGCTGCTCTTTCTACAAAAGCAGTTGAGAAGCTTGAAGAGCGCAAGATTGAGATTGCACAGAACTACTTTGGTCAAGTATTTGAATCAGCAGACCAGCTGGATGAAGCTTTACCAGTAAAGTATTTTGGTCGTCCTTTGCCAAATAAAACGCCGCTTGGTAAATTTGATGATGTTGTAAATAAAGCGATGAAGAGTGCAAAAAGTAAGAAAAAAACTGCTGTAAAGAAGAAGTAATACATCATGAAAAGCATCAAAAACCTAAGAGAGCAATACGAACTTATAACCGAAAAAGAAGATAAGGAACAGCGTAAACTGACTACGCTGGTTCGCGCTGGTCTATTTGATGCTAAGAAGCTTCCAATGCTTAAACGCGCATTGGATAAAGGTGCTGACAAGATGACACCTGCTGAGAAGAAGATATTGATCGATCTTCTCGATTCACTCATGAATCAGGTTATCTCAAATGAACCTGTATACATGAAAGTCAAGCGTAACGTTCAAGGTATGAATGAAGAACTTGTTGTAGAAGCTCCTGTCAGTATTTCTGATGTTCCTTCCATTGTTGTTCTGAAACGTAAAGCAGTTCGTGTATATCCAGGAGGACAGCAAGTCGGTCTATATTATTCTCAGCAGCTAGACAAGTATGTAACTATTCCATTTGGTGAAGCTGGTATTAGTGAAGAAATTATTGACGAAGCAAGAAGAAGAAGACCACGTTCTAGATATGATGACGATGAGGATGACGATACAGAAAGATTGCTTGATAGAAGAGCAAGAAAACTTCTATTTAAGCCAGGTAGAAAGTATAGTAGTCTAACAGCAACTCAGCAAAAGTTTTTGGATTCCGATAACAGAGCAATCAAAACTATTGCAAACAAGAGCGGTATAAACAAAAGAGCAAAAGCTGCTGGCATATTGACATATCTGTTATTGAAGCGCGGCAAGAAAGGTAATGTTAATCCACTAAGTAAAAAGCCAGCTGGATCAAATATGTCTTCTACTATAGAAGAAGGTAATCCATTAAAAGCTTTAGATTTGGGTGCAGATTTACTAAGATACGGTAAGAAATTTTTAAAAGGCGCAAAAATTTCTAGTGCCGAAAGACGAGCAAAAGCATTGGAAAGACTTAAAAGAATTAAGTCAAAAAATAAAAACGCTTTTAAAGGTGGTAAAGGTGGTAAAGGTGGTAAAGGTGGTAAACTAGGTACGGCTGCTGCAATAGCCGCAGGTTTAGCTGCAATGGGTGGAAGTAATAATGAGAGAAAATTTTCAACTCACTCTCACACCAGAGATCCTAATCTAACAAGAATTGTTGCACCACAATCTGGTCAATCTAGAACTTCTGTTGATGTACAAGACTATAATAGAAACAAGCGATTTACTCAAGCTGGTTTAGGACCTATAAAAGAGTCTGTAAATGTAGACTTGGATGGAAATATATTTACTATAAATAGTGATATAGCAGATAAGTTTGTAGATGTCTACAACTCTTTAAATGAAGCAAATCAGAAAAAGATGTTGAACATGATGCTAAACGAAGAAACACAGAACAAAGTCATGGAATTTGTAACAAGGTATTAATATGGCAAACGTCATTAGAGAACAAAGACTAATTGATTCCAACAAAAGATCATTAATCAAATATGTGATCCTTTCCGATGGAACACAAGAATCAAATACTCGTTTAGTAGATGCTTCAAATCTTGCATTTGCACTTAATGCAAATGGTTATATAATGCAGTCTAATACTCATCCTAAATCAAACTATAGAACGACTGTAAGAAAGATTAAAGCTTTTTCAAAGACTGCTGGATCTGTAAGACTTAAGTGGGAAGGTGATGCAAACTCTGAAATTATCACTTTCGGCACAGGCACAGTAGATTTTACATTTGAGAATGACGGCGCTGTTATTAGTAATCCAGAAGCAAATGCCACAGGTGATATTTTAATATCAACTTTAGGTTTGGCATCTACTGATGCAATCACAATATTCCTTGATTTGCGTAAAGAAAGTTTAGACTATGATGCAGGGCAAACAGCAGATCCATATGCATTCAACGCAGTAGATAGGTATCCAGCATGAAAGAACTAGTAGAAAACATAATTAACAAAAAATATGATTCAGCTAATGAACTTTTTGAGTCATATATTGCCGATATTACAGCAATTAAGCTTCATGAAGCAAAGAAGATGGTTTCTGCTAGAATGAGTGCTGAAGGTATGGATTCAACTTTAGCTTCGTTAGCAAGACAAAGAAAATTAAGAATGGGTGTTCTTGAAGAAGATGATTTGGAAGAAATGGATCTTTCAAGAGAAAAACCAGATTATGCAAGCATTGAAGATCGTAGAAAAGGTCAAATTGTACAAAATGCAGGCAAATCTTCTTTACCTGGCACACAAAATACTAACGATGAAGGTAAAGGTGATCTAAAAATATCCATTGTTAAAAAGACAATGAAAGAAAGTGATGATCTTGGTCCAGTCGAAGCTAAGAAGAGAGCAAGTAAATACAGACGTAAAAGTGATGGTAAAGAAATTTCTGCTGTAGAGCATCCAGGTAAAGAATGGGAACTTGTCAAAGAAGAAACACTAGATGAACAACGTTTTAAGATTGTAAAGGCTAGAGTTCGTGGTGGCAAAGTGCAGCGCCGTAAGAGAATATCAAATGTAGAAGGTTTTAAGATGCAAGGTGGCACACTCAAGCGCATGTCACCTGCTGAAAGACGTAGACGCAAACTTGGTCAGAAGCGCGGTAAACTAAAGCGCAGATCAAAAATGCGTATGGCTATGATGAAGCGTAAGCGTTCACTAAGAAAAAGATCATCAATCGGATTATAAGAAATGAAGCTAATTAAAGAAGAAGTAGTAGAAGTAAAGTATCTCGTTGAGATTAACGAGCAAACAAATGCAAAAGAGTTCTTTCTTGAAGGAATTTTTATGCAGGCTGAAAAGCAAAACAGGAACGGTCGTGTTTATCCAAGAGATATTCTTGGCAAAGAAGCAGATCGTTATAATCAAGAATATATCTCTAAGAACAGAGCATTTGGTGAACTAGGGCATCCAGATTCACCAACTATCAATTTGGATCGTGTGTCTCACATGATCACAAAGCTTTATCCAGATGGTAATAACTTCATGGGTAAAGCGAAGATTTTAGATACTCCTAATGGAAAGATTGTGAAAAGTCTTCTAGATGGCGGCGCTACACTAGGCGTTTCAACAAGAGGCGTAGGGTCTCTTAAGCCAGCAAACGGTTTTCAACTTGTTCAGCCAGATTTTCGTCTAGCCACAGCGGCTGACATTGTGGCTGATCCATCAGCACCAGATGCTTTCGTGAGAGGCATTATGGAAGGTAAAGAATGGATTCTTGACGAAACAGGTTGGAGAGAAGTTGATTATTATGCTGCTAAAAAGCAAATCAAAGAAGCAAGCAGACACGAAATTGAAGCAGTTGCACTTAGACTGTTTGAAAATTTTATCTCAAAACTATAGAAATTATAAATAAATTTAAAAGGAGTAATCTAATATGGGTAAGTCACTTACTGAAGTAGCAAAGGCAGTTCTGATGAATGAATCAAACGATTCAGCACCAGACGCTGGTGCTAAGTCAATGAATCCAAACATGGCAACATTGCGTCCAGGTTCAAAATATGCGGAAGGTCGTTTTGCCACTCCACCTGTTCCAGATGTGTCGGTTCCTGCACGTTGGAATCCACCTGATGGTCAGAAATCACACATTGAAATTGATGCTGTGACTGACGCTCAAGATCCACGCAATCTTGGTGCTCTTTCAGCCAAGGACGTTGGAAAAGATAAAAGTAAATCGGGAAAGTCTTCTGTTCCTGCTCAGGCACCAGAAAAGATGATGGCAGAAGATGAAGAGATTGAAGAAGGTCTTGCAATGGTAGATAAAGACACAGGCGCTACAGTTGGTGGTACCACTGGTGTTAAACCTAAGCCAGGTCCAGGTGGTAATGCACCAGGTTCAGCAGGTCGTATGAGCGGCATGACAATGAAAGAAGAAGACCTAGAAGAAGACATTGAAATCTCAGAAGAACTAGAAGCTTTCATTGATCAGTGTCTTGAAGAAGGTATGTCAGAAGAAGAAATTGCAGAAGCGATTGATGAAAATTTTGAAATCCTAGAAGAAGACTATGATGATCTAGAAGAAGATGTAGACTACGAATATACCGTAGATATGTCTGAACACGTTGCTGCTCTCTTTGAAGGTGAAGACCTATCAGAAGAATTCCAAGCTAAGGCTATTGCAATCTTTGAAGCTGCTGTTACATCAACTGTAAAGTCAGAACTAGGTGCAATCGAAGAAGCTTATGCAGCTACTCTTGAAGAAGAAGTAAACGAATTAAAGGAAGAACTTTCATCTAACGTGGATGATTATCTAAATTACGTTGTTGAAAACTGGGTATCTGAGAACGAAGTTGCTATTGAAGCTGGGCTTCGTACAGAATTAACAGAAGAATTTATTTCAGGCTTGAGAAACCTATTTGCTGAGAACTATATCGACATTCCAGAAGATAAGATTTCTGTTGTTGAGGAACTTGGCAACAAGGTTGCTGAATTGGAAAACAAGCTAAATGAAGAAATTGAACGTAATGTAGAATTGAGTGCTATTCTTTCAGAAAGCAAGAAGACAGAAGTTATGTATGCTATGACTGAAGGTTTGACAGCTACACAAGCTGAAAAACTAAAGTCACTTGCAGAAAACGTCGAGTTTACTTCAGAAGAAGAATATGCACACAAGGTAGCTACATTGCGTGAAAGTTATTTCCCATCTTCAATTACATCTCAAAATGCATTGGACTATATCGATGCAAGTAATGAAGGTAAGACAATGATTTCAGAAGGACTAGAAGGACCAATGGCAAAGTACGTCGAGGTTCTTGGCAAGAAACTTCCAAACTAATAAATACTAATAACGTAAGAATCTCAAAGGAGAATATTAAAATGTATCTTACAGAACAACTAGAACAGAAGTGGTCACCAGTACTTGACCACGAAGGTGTTGGCAAGATTAAGGATTCATACAAGCGCGCTGTTACAGCTATCGTTCTTGAAAACCAAGAAAAGGCTATGGCAGAAGAATCTCGTATGCTTAACGAATCTGCTCCAACAAACAATTACGGTGGTGGTAACATTGCATCATACGATCCAATTCTTATCTCATTGGTTCGTCGTGCGCTGCCAAAGTTGATTGCATATGACGTTTGCGGCGTACAGCCAATGACAGGTCCAACAGGACTTATCTTTGCTATGCGTTCACGCTATGCTAATCAGACAGGAACAGAAGCTTTCTTCAACGAAGCAAATACTGGTTTCTCTTCTACAAACGCTCTTGGTGCTAACGGTTCTTCAGTCCTTCAGGTTGGTAGCAACCCAGTATCAAACACATTGAACACAGCAGCATATACAACTGCTAATGCAATGACAACTGCTCAAGCCGAAGCACTTGGCGATTATGCTACAAACGCATTCGCTGAAATGGCTTTCAGCATTGAAAAGGTAACTGTAACTGCTCGTAGCCGTGCGCTAAAGGCAGAATACACAATGGAACTTGCTCAGGATCTTAAGGCTGTTCACGGTCTTGACGCTGAGACAGAACTTGCTAACATTCTGTCTACAGAAATCCTAGCAGAAATCAACCGTGAAGTTATCCGTACAATCTACGAATCAGCCGTTCGTGGAGCTACATACGGAACAACCACAGCTGGTACATTCGATCTTGACACAGACTCAAACGGCCGTTGGTCAGT
>Ga0099851_1000693_pt1 | contig 14131 bp, 10 predicted proteins | sample CB_VirMetaG_6_FD_78176 | JGI IMG/M metagenome (GOLD analysis project Ga0099851, IMG submission 78176) | Freshwater to marine saline gradient viral communities from Chesapeake Bay - CB_1508_2 Viral MetaG | ecosystem: Environmental > Aquatic > Marine > Coastal | place: USA: Chesapeake Bay... | reverse complement strand
ATCATCTATGACTCTGACACTGTTGTTGCAGTCAAGGATAGCAAGGAAGGATGGGCTAAGGCACTACGTCAGCTTATTGCACTACTCTACAGTGGTGAAGCACCTAAGTGGGACACATCTAGGGTTCGTCCTGCTGGTGCAAAGCTAAAGACATTTGGTGGTCGTGCCTCTGGTCCCGGTCCTCTTGTTGATCTGTTTAACTTTGTTGTACGTACATTCAAGGGTGCACAGGGACGTAAGCTAAGTTCTATCGAATGCCATGACATCATGTGCAAGATTGGTGAAGTAGTAGTCGTAGGTGGTGTACGTAGGTCAGCCATGATCTCACTGAGCAATCTTAGTGATGACCGTATGCGCCATGCCAAGAGTGGTGCATGGTGGGAGAATGATCCTCAACGTGCTCTAGCCAATAACTCTGTAGCTTACACTGAAAAGCCAGATGCTGTATCATTTATGCGTGAGTGGATGGCCCTAGTTGAATCAGGTAGTGGCGAACGTGGTATCTTCAATCGTCAGGCTTCTGTTAAGCAAGTGACAAAGAATGGCCGTAGGGACAGTAACTGGGAGTTTGGTACTAATCCATGCTCAGAGATTATCCTTCGTCCATACCAGTTCTGTAATCTCACAGAGGCTGTTGTAAGGGCTACTGATACCTTTGGCGACATTGCTCGTAAGGTACGTCTAGCAACGGTTCTAGGGACCATACAGAGCACTTACACTGACTTCCCATATCTACGTAAACTCTGGAAGAAGAACACTGAGGATGAGCGTCTGTTAGGTGTATCTCTGACGGGTATCATGGACAATAAGCTACTCACTGCTGCTAACATGGACCTAGAAGAAGGACTAACCGAACTAAAGCAGATTGCCATTGATACTAATGCACACCTAGCTTCAGTACTTGGTATTGAGCCTAGTGCAGCTATCACTTGTGTCAAACCTTCAGGCACAGTATCTCAGCTAGTGGATAGCTCTAGTGGTATCCATCCTCGTCATAGTCACTTCTATATCCGTACTGTACGTGGTGATAACAAAGACCCACTAACCCAGTTCATGGAAGATCAGGGTATTCCTAGTGAACCATGCGTTATGAAGCCAGACTCTACTACTGTCTTTAGCTTCCCTGTACAGGCTCCAGAGGATGCTATCGTTACAGAGGATTTGACTGCTATCGAACAACTCAATACGTGGCTTATCTACCAGCGTCACTGGTGTGAACACAAGCCTTCTGTTACGATCAATGTACGTAAGGATGAATGGTTTGAGGTAGGTGCCTTTGTCTACAAGCACTTTGATGAGATGAGTGGTGTATCCTTCCTGCCCTACAATGAGCATACGTACCAACAGGCACCATACCAAGAGATTACCAAGGAACAGTACGAAGAAGCCCTAGCCAAGATGCCAGAGAGTATTGACTGGGACAAGCTAAAGGAGTATGAAGTTGAGGATACGACCAAGGCTAGCCAGACATTTGCTTGCTCTGGTGAATCATGTGAGATAGTGGACCTAACCTAATGTATGCAGTAATCTCAAGAAATAATTGTGTATGGTGTGATAGAGTAAGGGAGTACCTAAAGGAGCATACTGGTAAAGAAGTCTTTCAGTATAAGATAGATGAACATCCTATACTCTTAGACTTTGTTAAGGCAGCAGGCTTTAACACTGTTCCAGTTGTGTTCCACAATGGAGTTCTTATCGGAGGTATGGAAGACACAAGGGACTATATAGGAGTGTAACATGAAGATCAAGGCAACAGAGACTAAAGAAGTATGGATTGAGTTTTCCTTCAGTAGTCTAGATGGTGACGATATGGATGAAGAAACTGTCTATGCAATCATTGATGCTGAGACACAAGGGTTAGAGGATGCAGGGTATATGCTTGACTATGACTCAGAACTATGGTCTAAAGAGGATGGTAACGAATCCCTATTCGTAGAACATAGTTGGATTAAGATTGAGGAGTTAGATGACAAAGGCGACTGAGAAGCAAGTAGGCGGTAGCCACTACAAGGACTGTGGTATCCAGCCTACTCAGTATATCGTGTCTAATAATCTAGGCTGGTGTGAGGGTAATGCCGTTAAGTATATCACAAGGCACCGACTAAAGGGACAGGGTAAGGCAGACATAGAGAAAGCAATCCACTACCTTGAACTACTCCTAGAACTAGAGTACAGCGAATAAAGTAAAACCCCTTAAGGATTTCTCCTTAAGGGGTCTATTGTTTCGGATCACCAACTCTCTTTATTTACGACCAAATCCACGAGTACGTCTTAGTTTTTCTGCTTGTGAAGTGCCACGACCACCACCTAGAACCATCTCACCACCACGAGACTGAGGCTTAGGCTTCTGTGTTTTACGATATTCTTGTGCCTCTCTGGAGATAGCACCTCGCCTTGCATTAAGACTACTGGCACTTCGAGAAATAGCTTGTCTACTTCTTGCACTCCTCTTAAGAGAACCTGTTCCTGTAGGGAATCCTAGCAATTTTACTGGCTTAGGAGATAGTGAACGAGCAGGAGCCTTTACTTCAGACCTAGATGACAATGAACGAGTAGTGTCTCTAGGTGCTGGTGGTGAACCAGATCCTACTTTACTTTTAGGACTACCATAAGTAGCACCAGACTTAGCCTTTGATTTAGAAAGACCAGCCTTGACCTTATTAGCAGTCTCCATGTTACGTTTCTTCATTGGCTTAGGTGCAGACTTCTTAACTGCTCCTGTAACAGGAGTCTTCTTAGCTGGAGCCTTTGGTGCACCCTTCCAGTTACCTGTGCCACCACCCATGTATTGATTGTCTGCTGCTTTACCCATACGTCTTGCCATTTGAATCACCTTCCTTTCTTCTTTGGTTTAGGTCTAGGTTTAGGAACTGTTAGGGAACGAGAAGAACCAGCGCCCTGAGAACGAGAACGCTTCTTAGCTTGCTCTACTGCTTTTGGAGCACTAGTATAAATAGGATAAGAAGTCCCAGTACGTTTTTCATAGCTTTTTGCTACCTCTAAAATTCTGTCTTCAGATAAATGCCCTATATCCGTAACAGTACCGCTTTTTGTTTTCCATAGCGTATTGATGTTTTTATAACCAGCCCTCTTATTACCAATAGTTTTTGTTCTCTCTGTAGAGTAACCTCTACCACCTTTATTCTTTATTTTCTCACCTTTATTAAAAGGTCTATATGGTTTTTCTAACTTTGCCATTTTAATTACGTTACTCTCTTCTTTGCTGTCTTCTTAGACTTTCCTAAAGTCAGATGCAGTAGGTGCACCCTTAGAGCCTACCTTACGCATCTTCTCTCCAGACCCTGCTGCTATACGCTTACGTTTAGCATGAATGTTTGCATACAACCCTTGTTTAGCCATTACATCTGCCTTCTTCCAAATTTATCCTGCGGCATTGACTCTAGCTTCCTTAAGAAAACAGCTTGGGTAGCTTCTACAGCTTTCCTAAAGAACATATCCTTTTTATAGTAGTCTTTAGCCATCTCTAGCTGTTCCTTACCCTTACTTCCAAAGTCTATTTCACCCTCATGTTGTGCATCTGTCATGTACCTTACAAGATACTCATTGTACTCTGGTAGCTCTACGTACTTTTTAAGATCAGGTGCATTCATATAGGTATCCATTTCCGCAGAAATTTCATCTTTGTACTTTTCCATTGATCTATGAGCAAGCTCATGTAAAAGAGCACTAGGATCATTCTTATTGTACCAAAGGACATCTTGGGTTGGCTTATAAAATCCTCCAAGAGTTGTACGAGAGTCATCCTTATTGTATAAAACAACTTTCTTTGGATCGACCTCTATTAAACCAACAGCAGCTATAGGTGACTTCTTAACAATATCTAAGGTTGATATAAGATTAACCTTGTCTTTATCTTTTAGAGCACCACTAGGAAGACCAGACAACATCCCTTCTACCACTTCTCCAGAATCCCTACTATAGAGAATTTGCGAAGAAAACTTTAAGTCATCTGTAAACTTTGCAACGATAGCATTCGTATAATCAATACGTCCTAGAGTTGCCCTTTCCTCACGAGTTAACTCATCCTTGGCTTCTGACCCAAAGATAGTATTAACTAACCCACTAAAAAAACCTGATCCTGACCCTCTTTCACTCTTCATTACATCGTTATTAGAGGACTCACGATACTTAGATAGCCTCTTACGATAAGGATCATCCTTCTTTAGATAACCAAAACGATGCTTACCAATACGGGCTGTCTCTACGAATAAGTTCTCCCAAGGCGGGCTTGAGGTATCTGGATTGTAGTAGTGAGTAGCACCCTTGGTTATGTCACTATTGGCACTAGTCAAGAACTCTTGTACTGTCGTTTCGTAGTTAGGGTCTTTCTCATTAAAGTTAGTTACTACCTTATAGTTTTTATCTTTCTCTCTCCAGACATTAAACTGTGATCCATTACCCTTCTTAGCCTCGTAGTCGATAGATTCACCAGAAGCAAGAGCACGGTTACGTAGTACTTCAAAGATAGCTATACGGCCTTCAGGTGTCTCTCCACGGCCCTCACCCCATGCTGTCTTAACTGCTGTATCTACGTTAGTCTTATCTTCGTATAGGTCACCTACAGCCTTATCTACACCTAAGAACTCAGCCCTTGTGGTTGTACCAGAGGTAGGTATGACTTGAGTACCATCCTCTAGTACTGCTACATTCTCTAAACTAGGTTGCTCTTGAGCACTTGACTGTTGTTCTTGTTGTTGAACTTCTCCTGCAATCTCTACAGGGATACCTAAGATAGCCATATTAGACTGGATTATACCAACCTTGGCTTCTTCGGTTAAATCACTATTACCTAGAGCATTATACAGATTCCTGAAGAAAGGGTTAATTTTCTTTAAGACATTATCCGCTAGAATCTGATTAGGACTTCCTCTCTTTGGATCAAAGCCGGGGTAAGAAGACTGTTGTACAAGTATCTCTGGACGAATCCTAAAGGATAATTCACCAGTAGCTGGATTAACAAAGAGACTTCCTGTATTCTGCCTAGCAGTGTACTTAAACAAAGTAGCAGACAGTTCATTACGGATTTGTTCATTCTCTACAAAAGCTGTACCAATACTTGTTACATACTGCTGTACTTCCTCATCCGTAGCACCAGCCTTTTTTAGTGACTGTGCAATACGTGGGTCCATTAGGTAAGTAAAGAAGTCTTCTACTCCATTATCAAACCCGTTAGCAATCCTATTGATTTGTACTGGATCAGCAATGGACATAGCCATTGTCTTTGATACCTCAGTGCCAAGGAAGACACCCTCTTTCCACTTCCTAAACCCTTCTTTGATGGAGCTATTCTTTTCTTCTTCTGAAATAGAAGTATCATCCATCATACCCTTGAGATAGTCTATTGCTAGGCTTTGACCACCTTCAGGTGTTTCTTGGGTTGTCAATCCTGAGAAAATTGCAGAGTTAACTGCTTTTTCCGTCGCTTTCATATTCTCTAAGTTAGAATAGATAACTGGCCGTAATTCAGGAGAAGCCATTTGGATGTTATCAAACAGTCTGGCAGCAACAGGATTATTCCTACGCCATTCGTTTGCGTACTTAGCTGCACCATAGGCACGAGTCTCTAGTTCAGTATTCAGTACATTTAACTTCTTTTCTGAGAATAGTGATGCCTGCCTATCAAAGTCCTCAAGTATCTGATCTTCGATAGCTGTTAAGTCAGCCAAAGGAGGAGCGCCAAGACCCTTCGTCTCTTGTATATACCGTCTCTTTTGAATAAGAATATCTACTAACTTCTGCCTAAAGAAAGGAAGAGCCTGTAGGTTCTTTTGATAGTTTTCTTCACTAGGGTCTTTAGCAAACTCCCTTGCAGAGTTTCTAAGCAGCGTAAAGACATCGTTAACAGCAATACCCTTGCCTGCCCCACCAACATCATAATAGATAGTTGTAGCAGCAGGTATATTCAGCTTGGAGAGCTTTTCAACTGACTCTGCTTCTGCTACACGAGCATCCCTTTGTCGAATCTGTTGTTCTATCTCAGGCCAATTCTCAGCGTAGATTGCACTCTTTGGGTCAACATTAGGAAGTAAAACTTTACCAGAGTCACTCCCAATAATAGTCATACGTCTTTTCTCTTCATTGCTGATAGCGTTAGCCTTAGCCTTTTCCTTTTCAAGTTCTAGCTCAAGGGCAAACTTGTAAGGATTGATACCAGAGATTTTTTCTACTGTCGCATAAATCAAGTCTTCGTACCCAATATAGTCCTTTTGAATATCAGACATCTTAACTTTTAGAGCATCAGCCGCTGCTTGCGCTCTTGAACCTGTAGACTTTCTTGATGCCTGAGCCAAGAACTCAACTCGACTTAAGTCCTTCTTTAGCGCAGCAGGAATATCGGCTTCAGGAGCATCCCCACTGGCTAGAAGACCCGCCTCTGTCCAACTTTCACGAACAATCCTGTTTGCATCCTCTTTTAGTTGGGACTCCTTCTGTGTACCATAAGCCTCAAGAGCCATACCAGCAGTCTGACCTAGATTAGCTATCGCTTTACCAAAGTCTGGTTGATAAAATGTAGGAGATTCAAACTTAGGTATATCTCCTGTTTGTACAAATTCTCTAAAGTCTGCCATTATTCTTGACCTTCTCTATAGCTTTTCTGTTCAGCTTTTCTTGCGATAGTCTTCATTAGCTCAGTAGCCTTTTCAATGTCTGTTTCATCCTTCCAGATTTCTCTTAAGAACATATACTTTGAACGACCAACAATGTCTTGAGTCGCTAGGAGTGTGTTAGCCCTACGGATTAAAGCATCAGTTTCATCAGGATTCGTATCTTGAACTCTAATGGCCCTCTCTAGGAGTCGCTTGGCTTCCTTCTTTGCTTCGGTAACCTTTTCTTTTCGCTTTCGTTCTACATTCTTAATTAGGTAGCCTTCGTTGATAGCATCTGGCTTTACCCTAGCAATGGCAAAGAACAATGCTTCTCTCTTGTCATTAAGATCAGCTTGGTTATTCGAAGTACGTGTAACCCACTTATTGTGTGTCATAAGAATATCTACTTCGTTAATGTGTCTCAAAGTTCCTATTGAGCCAGCTAGATCAATCCAGTCTTGTTGGGTTAACTCAAACTCATCCCTTTGATTTATGAATGACCCTAGTATCTTTACAGGAGTTGCTACAACACCCTTCCACAAGTCATAAGAAGGCCCAAAAAGAACCTCAAACATCTTCTCATCTCCAGAAAGAATGTTATAGACAACATCATTCTTTAGGGAGAACCTTGAAAAGTCTGGGTCAATACCCATGTAAGTCTGAACAAGAAAGTCTGGTAGACCTTCCATAACAACATTAGCATACCAGTCTTCAGACCAGTCGTAATTGTTCTTTATCATCTCTTCTTTCAGGAGATCACTATATGGTGCTAATGGTAAAGCAGTGCTTAATGATCCATCCAGAGCACCGTATGCAATACCCTGAGCCACAAGAACCTGCCAAGCCCGTCTGACATCATAGTCTTTAGCACCAATTAGAGATGGAGTAACAGTACCCATAGTGCGTAGCCAGAAAGTCTGATACTGCATGGGAACTGATAAAGCACCCTTTGCCCAATACTGGTTGTTTGCTGCTGACATAGCACCTGACAAGACATCAGCCCTATTAAGTATAGCATCTTTATCTGCTTGTGTCAGTGTTTTTGTTGGGTTCTTTTTCTTAAACTCTAAGTATGCTATGTTCCATGCAGTCATCTTCATTAGCTCTTCAGCATGTCGGACAAACATGGAAGCAGAGTTAACAACCGCATTAGCAGTGCGTTTAGTTCTAGAACCAAAGGTGAAATCAACATCTGTAATATCGTCGATTAGAGCATAGCTATTGCCAACCCTGAACGCTCCTTTATCCTTACCTAGCTGGGTCATCTCAAGAAAGTCTTTTGCGACAGTACCTATTGCATTCTTTGGTAATTGACCTTCTAGGGACATAGCATAGTGCTTTGCTAGGTGCTTTAAGACAGGTACTTGCTCAGTAAACATAGCCATCTTTTGAAAGATAGCTCCTGCAAAACTCTGTAGAGCAAACTCTGGATAAGCCCCAGCCATAATAGTAAACTGCTGCATCTGCGGTAAGAAAGCAGTCCAGTTCCAAAAACCTTGGTTTGATGCAAATACCATACGACGAGAAAAGACAAATGGGTCTTTTATCAGAGGTATCATATAATCCTTAATAAACTCAAACTTAGTACTCCCCGGAGCAGCATAGTCTAGTAGCCTCATTCTAAAGGCTTCTAGCATATTGTACTCTGGTGATGTATTCTCAAGAATAGAAAGGATATTCTTCCTGTATACGTCTATTTCTTTACGGGTTTTAGCGTCTATTCCCGGTACTAGGTACTTATCTGGGAAGTGCAAGAAGTCGAGTGGTTGGTTAATAATCTTCTCTAGGTTTTCATTGAAAACTTTCTTATCCCTAAGAGCTAAGTTCCTCATAAGGTCGTTCATTGAACGATAGATGTAGTCTCTTTTGATACGCTTTGGTATCTCATTCTTAAGGCCAGTCTCAAGGGCAACTGCTGGACTTAGCTTCCTAGCCCTCTCAAGACGCATATGACCATTACTCTCCTCGATTACAGTCTGCAACTTAGACTGCTGTCTTGTCTGAGAGAAGGCACGATCCATCTCTCCCAAAGGTGAGTAAACACCTTCAGTAGAATCAATTACCCTAACCTGTGGAGTAGAGTAATTGTAGGTGTCAATAGAGCGTTGACCACTCCTTACTACAGAAAATGGGACAGTATCATCTAAGCTAAAGCTCTTCCTGAGTACTTTTTCAAACTCTTCTTCTTTCCAGAAGTACAGCTTTTCCTTACGAATTTCTTTCCACTCGTCAGTACCTTTAGCAAGGCTAGCTTTAGCTTTGTTGATGGCATCCGTAAGAGCACGAGCTTGCTTTTCTGTGTGCGCAAGAAGAAGAACTTCATCCCCAGTATAGTACTTTACTCCAGTTTCCTTGCCTCTTAGCTTTGGCTGTTTAATTCCCCAACCAGCCTCATAAAGACTGTGACCACCAAAGTTATAGCCTAAGTTACCGGGGCTAATCCTGTTCTTTACTGCCTGTTTCTTTGAAACAACAAAGTGAGCAACATCATCTCCAATATCAATTGGATTCCAAACAGCCTCAAAGATTTCAGCAGAGCCGTCATTCGTAAAGTCATCAAAGAACTTTTTACTGGACTCTGTGGTATAAGACCTACTGTATGTCTTAAAGCTAACATTTCCCTTTTCGTCAATAAAAGCTACTCTCTTTGGTGCATCCTCTGAGAAAGGAATTAAGTCAACAGGCCGTGCAAATCCACTAACAGCGACTTTTTCTTTCTTCTTACCTGCTAAGGCTTCTACCTCTAGCTTGATACTTCCTACCCTTTGAAGGTTCTTCATAATATCTAGTTCGTGCATAAAGAACTCTATGTCAGATATAGATTTGTATGAAAGAATAGCTTCTATCTGCCCTTCCTTTGGATACTTACCAAACTCATTAAAGAAGGCTTTCTCCACTTCGGATACTGTCTCAAAATACACACCCTCAGTTTTTGTCTTTTTATTGTAGGTAGCCTGCTGTATGTGAAGAATACGGTTGATTTCGTTACGATCTTGCTTAGAGAATGTAAACTTATTAAGACTCCTTACGAGAGGTTCAATAGCCTCAACAAGAGCCTCTGTTCCGTGGACAGCAGAAAGTCTAGCACCCATGTTTGCCTTGTCTACAATAGAGCGAACACCACGAGGACTAAGGTTATTCAGAATAGGTTTATCAAGAGCATCTGTAAACCAATCAGCACGATCACCATTAGAAGCAAACTTTGTTGTGACTTCAACATCCTTTACAGAGGATATAATCCCTTTAGTTTCATCAATAGGGAACTCTGTCTCAACAAACCACCTTCCTTCACCAATCTCTCTATAGTCAAAGTTCTTTGTAAAACCAATTTGGTTCTCAGCAAAGTCAATAGCTGCACTTTTTGAAGGGAATGGAGCACCACCATACCCAAAGCGCATAGCATAAGTATAGTTATTGGTAAGATCGTTAAACCTGATAGATTCCCCTATATCAACTACGTGTTTTTCTAGACCTTTTGCCCAACGCTTAACACGAGTCTCAGTAGCCTTTGCAGCCAAATCAAGTTGTTCTAGAGTAACCCTATCTACAGAGCCAACTCTACGAATCTTCTCTAGTGCTTCAAAGGTGTTTGCCTCTAACCTATCAGAAATCTGACGAGCCGCCGCTGATCCAATGTTAGCTTTACCCTCTGCCATAGAAGGGTAGTTAAACAAACTTGGGTAATTTCGTGTCATATCGTCGATAGTATCAGATAGTGTAGTGTTCACCATCTCGTACTTAGCAATTTCGATATTATCACCTAGTTCTTGGGCTGTCTCGACAAGAGGTTTCCTACTGGATAATCCCTTTATGTAAGCCCTAGCTCTTCCTGCGCTTGAACCAGCTACCTTACCAGCACCCCTTAGTCCCTTTATCCAAGGAACAAATAAAGCATCGGAACCATGAATAAAGATATTGTCCCAGAAAGCTGATTCTTTATCAAAACCATGCAGAATAGCATCTGCTACTTTAGCAGCAACATCAGGGGAAGGTAGAGTACCATCCTCAGCAATAGCAGTTATCAAAGCCCTTGACTGGTTCAAACGCTCTGCTGGGTCTTCAATATTGCGAATAAACTCTACAGTTTCTTTAAGGTTCTGTCCGGCAAGATACGATAAATTCTCTAAGCTAGGAATTTCATTCATCTGCAAGGCTGCACCCCTAAGAGGAAAACCTTGTTGGAAAAAGTCTACAAAGTCATATGATGTTAAGCCTTCGTCTAGGTCTTCTAGGTAGCTATTGATTTCTTCAAAACCCTTGTAAAAAGCAATCTGGTCTAGCACCTTATCTTCTAGATTTTTCCGATAATTAAAAAAGTCTCCATAGTCTATATCGTAAGCTCTAACTTGACGATAACTATCTACAAAGTCAGCCATATTCTGAGCATAACCCTTTTCAAGATTAATGCTAAGTGGCGTCATGGCTGTAGCAGGATCAAATGTTGCTAATCCTTCGAACCTTTTACTAATTTCTTCTTGAGAATACCCAGATAGAATATCAGATATGCCAGCATACCTAGCCTCCTCTAGATCAGTCATTTCCTGAGAACTATACTGTTCCCTAAAAGATGTGTCATTACCATCAGCTAGCAAAGAAGAGTAAAGAGATTCGACTCCGGGTGAAAATTCACCAAGAGCACCATGTATAGTCTCAGCCTTTGTCCTAGCCTGTTTGTCTCCAATTCTTAAAGTATTATCTGACCAAGAAATACCAGAAGAGACAGCAGGATTTTTATTTGACCACTCTGCCATAATTAACCTGTGATACTCCTCAATGACCTCATTGCGGTTTCATTTCCTGCGACACTCATTGCAGTTCCACCTAGAGAACTTAAACCAGATCCAAGATTAGAAATCATTTCTGCGTTAGCAATTTGAGTATTCAACTGAGTCGTCTGCCTAGAAAAAGATAGTCCTTGGTTTATACCTAAGACATTAGAGGCTGACTGAGATGCGATGTTAGATGTAGCCCCATAAAGACTACTTGACCCACCTGCACCTTGGGCGTATCCTCTAGCAATAGACTGAGATTGCAACAAAGCCCTTTCGCGCATCTCTTTTGCCATAGCACGTTTAGCCCGCATTTGTTCCATTCTTTCTTGAAGTCTAGCCCTTTTATTAGCCGCTTCAGTGGCTTTCATCTGGCCATAAACGCTAACACCTGTACCAATAACAGAAGCAGCTAAACCAATTAGTGGTAGAAAAAACATTCTGTATTCCCTCTTGTTTACACCGCGTTTGCCGCTGTCTCTAGCATTGCCCATCCAGTGATATTGAATGGTTTGTTTGTTTCTGAGTAACACCTAATCTGTAGACTTAACCCATTACCACGTATCTTTAGTTTACGAGTAGTGAATGCAGAGTTAGACTTATGTCTGTAACCCTGCTGTGGATTAGACCACCTCTTGGTCCCACTAGATGTCTTGTAGTCCCACACACCCTGTACATACACAGAAGCACCAGACTCAGCCCTGCTATGAAGCATCATGTACGTAGCCTGTTGCTGTCTAATGGCTTCACCTCTTGTCTTGTAACCAGAGATAAAGTAGCTTGAGTAGTCTACACCCTGACCAACCGTACAGGCATTGAAGTCCTCGTAGGTAGTACAGAACTCTTCAGCCCAAGTTAGCTTACGTACACCACTATCTAGGTACTCAACTAAGAACTTGGTTGTAGGTGAAAGAGATACTGTAGTCACAGTGTTTGCTACTACTTGATCCGTATTGGAATCAACTACAGTGTTTGAACTGGAGTCAATAACATTATCGACTGTAGTCTCAGTACTAGAGCCAGTAACTACAGCAAGACCAATGACATTACGTGCACTGCTAACACCCATAGTCCAAGGATAGAATGCACCAGTCTCAGTATTAAGTACCAGTACTCTGTCATACTCATAGTTACGATCTACAGGGCCAACAGACTCAGACTTATACAACCAGTATACACACTTATCGTCCTGATTGTAAATACCCTTTATGTACGGAATAGAAGTTTTTGGTATTGTGTCAAAGAATGTCTGTATAGTCTGTTCACTAATTGACTGTACACCCTGTTGACCAATAGTGTAAACACCCTGTGCATTGACCCAGATGGGTGTACCATTAACATCCACATAGGACAGCCTACCACGGTTCTGTAGTGAACTGACCTGAGTAACACTAAAGTCACTGGCCGTAAAGCCAATGCCTTCTGAACCAGTAATACGCCAGATACCATTAGTAGCAAAGATCATTAGAGAGTTATTCACTTCCATCATCTTAACTACGTTAGACAAAGCAGGAATAACTAGAGTACCACCATCAGTAGGTAGAAGGTCATTAAATGTTTCGTCAGTAGGATCATTCTGTTGGTAGCACTTACCTACTTTAGATATATCGTCTAGAAGCTGACTAAAGTACAATACATTATTATACCCTGAAGCATCTACACCAGCATACCAGATACGGTTAGCAAAGAAGGCTACTGCACTGGGACGATAAACACCAGAGGTAGTATCGTTTAGTGTGTTCTGGTCTGTACGTGTATAAACAGTATTAATAGTTTGACCATTAGCTTTGGCAGCAGTAGTCCTAGCAATATTAAAAGCATTAAAGATAAAGTGTCCTTTTGGTGCTATGCCCGTAGAACTAGGAATAATACCTACTTGGTCACTAGGGTAATACTTTTCGTTAGCATCCTTAAAGAACCACCAACGATCATGATTAGATGGAATAGTAGTTAACTGAGTATCCCAGTATGCAACAGGATTGACTTGGTTAGAGCTATGGTTCTGTACGTCTTCTGCCCACCCTTGGTTCCATAGGTTATATAGATGGTGTATACTTACAGTGCTAGTAGTGGCTGTAGGGCGTTCATTAAAGGCATAAGGATCATCTGGATCACCCTGAATATCCCGTACCTCTACAGTGATTGATGTCTCACTAAAAGTATCTGTAGAAGGATCATACTTAACATAGAAGGGTTCAATATGCTTACCTACCACGAAGAGCTTACCATCACCAGAGGCAAAGGCACAAGGATGCTCATATGGATTAGCAGCACCAGAAACAGCGTGGGTACTTAGATCAACACTGTCTGCATTCTTATTGGCACTAAGGACAGAACCAGCCTGATAAAAATATAGGTACTGCCCGACCTGAATAACCACAAAGTTGTAGTTACCATCCCCGGCAGCACCTAGCCATAAGTATTCTGTCACTGCACTAACACTACGAGTAGCGTCACCAGTCAGGCTAAACGCAGCATAGGAAACTTCAAAGTTAATCCCTAGTCTACGCTTAACCTCACCAGTACGTAAAAAGCGACAGTTGAATGTCTCAGTACAGGAGTTTTCAGGATAGTTTAGTTCCGTAGCCTCAGTAATAAGACCACGAACAAAACTATTCTCAACTGCAATACCTGCACTACGTGTCATCTATTAGCCTTCCAGTTTGATTGGCTCTTGTTTTTCTTCTTGTACCTTACGCTTCTTGTCCTGTAGGTAGCGTTTTAGGTCACGTTCTGCATAGTCATAGTTTGTGT
>Ga0099851_1000682_pt1 | contig 14264 bp, 18 predicted proteins | sample CB_VirMetaG_6_FD_78176 | JGI IMG/M metagenome (GOLD analysis project Ga0099851, IMG submission 78176) | Freshwater to marine saline gradient viral communities from Chesapeake Bay - CB_1508_2 Viral MetaG | ecosystem: Environmental > Aquatic > Marine > Coastal | place: USA: Chesapeake Bay... | reverse complement strand
CTTGTCCTTCACGACCCGGATCACCCGGCCCGCAAGGTCCACATCGCAGACCCGAAGCCCCATCGCCTCGCCGTATCTCAGGCCGGTCTCAAACAGCGTGTGGTACAGGGTGGACCGGCACGACCCGAACCGACGAGCCGCAGCGTGAGACCCCTCAGCGACCCGTGCCGCCTCGATCAGCCGCTTGACCTCATCGCGGGTGAATGCCCGAGCCCCGGCCCCCTTGTCGCTCATGCGGACTTTCGGGGTCTGGACCTCGCGGAGCGGGTTCGCATCCCACTCGCCGACCTGGACCAGCCACTTCCCCATTGCCCGAATCTGGCTCATCCGGTTCCGCATGGTGGCCCCGGACAGCCCGGCAGCCCCGAGCTTGCCCAGCCATTCCACGCACGCCGGCGGGGTCAGGTCGTTCGTCGATCTCCAGTTCATCAGCTCGGCAGCGGCTTCAATCACGAAAGACCCCTTGCGGCAGTTGTACGGATCGAGCCGCAGCACTTGGACGCGGTAGCCCTCGAAGTCCGGGATTGCCCTTTCAAGCCACATGGCAACCTGCACCATGACCGCACCAGCACCAAAGACCAGCCGAAATCGCACAAACCAGCGCAAGTTATTGAATGCTCACACCTTATCGGGTGGATTCGTCGCCGTTATCGGGGGCAGACAGCAGGAGCAGTGCGTTCCTCTGGATCTCGACAGCCAACAAGCCCAACACCCGGTCTCGCGGCAGCCCGTCAGTCACAACCGCCGCCTCCACCGCCCGGCGGATCGTATCCGTGAACTGCTCCGCCCGATCGTCTTCATCCCGATCTCGCATGATCCACCTCCGCCCCGCGAGTCTACCCGCAACCGCCCAACAGCAGAACCACCAACCACGCCCGATATCATGAATCCCTAGAGCAAACACGGAGTATTGTGCAATCTCCGATAAAATCAGGAAATGGCTTGAAGCATGGCCATAAGTCTGCGTTATGATGATCGCAGAAGTGAACATGCTGGCCCACGAGTCAGTGTCGGCTCAACGCCCCAAAACCACGCCAGAAACGGCGTTTTTCCGGATTCGCTCGTTTGCGGGCGTTTGGGGGACGGGTCATGGCTGACTATTGGGTGTCCCCAACTGCCACTTCTGGGGCTGGATCGTTCGCTGATCCGTGGACTCTCGCGCAGTTGGGTGGGGCCACGATCGGCAACGATGACCGCGTTTTCATCATCGAGGGCTCATACACGCTGGCCGGGACAAGCGGCCTCACGCTCTGCGCGTCCGGTGAGTCCCAGTGCCAGTTCATCGTGGTGAAGGCGAACGGTGACTTTGATCCTGACGCTCGGGCGGTCATCGACGCGACGGCTGTGACCTCTGGGGTGGCGATCACCTTCGAGGGCGACAAGTCTCAGGTCTTCGGCCTCGTGGTCAACGGGTGCAACGGGTCAAATGGCATCCTGGTCGATGCGGACGACTGCTGCCTCGTGTGCTGCGCGGTGACGGATTCGACCGGGGTTGGCATCAATGTCGTCGGGAACGGGAACAAGCTGATCCTGTGCCGATCCGAGGACAACAACAACGACGGGTTCATCATCTCGACGGCCACCTCTGGCCTGTTCGTCCACTGCATCAGCAATGACAATGTGTCGGACGGCTTCACGGTCGCGGCTTCGTCGGATCGGGTGCATTTCGTCCGCTGCATCGCCTACGGTAACAACAACACGGGCTTTACCCTCGACGGGAACTGCTCGGCGATCCACTGCACGGCCTACAACAACGGCTCCCACGGCTTCTGGTGCGTGGACGACCACAACCTGCTTGTGAATGTCGCCTCGTGGGACAACGGCGGGTTCGGGCTCAACTTCGACGAAGAGACCAGCCAGGCCCGCGACATGGTGATCCGTCCCTTCATCGGGACCGGGGCCGACGCGAACACTTCCGGCCCGTTCGACGCGGACGATGGCGGCACGGATACGGGCGTGTGGGACTACACGGGCATCATCGCGGCTGCTCTCGGGGGCGACGGTGCATCACAGACCGGCGTTGTCTTCGGACCCGTGGGTGGCCTTGCGACGGTCGCGAGCGGGACAGACCTGACTCCTGTGACAGGATCGCCCATGATCGACGCTGGTGTGGCTTTGCCCTACACAGCTCGGGGCGACAACACGATTGATCTCGGTGCCATTGAGTCGGCTGGCAATGCTGCCGCTGGCGGGGCTCTCAACCCGAACATTCTGGGGGTCATGTAATGCCAGTCAAAGGCGAAGCGGTCACGGTCTACTATCAGGCGATCAACACCAACGATGGCACGCCCCGCACGGGTGACTCGGCGAATCACGCCCTGCGGGTCATCAATGACGGGGTTCTCTCGACCATCGCGGCCAGCCCTGCCGAGGTCGATGCGACCAACGCCCCTGGCATCTACCGGATCACGGTCGCTGCGGGCGAGAACACGGGTGTCATGTCCGGGGTCGTCGGCAAGTCCAGCACGAGCAACACGATCCTGAGCCCGGTTCAGTGGACGAATGAGGTCAATGTGGCCCAGATCGACGCGACCGGACGCGGGGTCATCGAGACCGCCATCGAGAACAAGAAGAACGATGTTGCCGACGCGGTTCTTGGCCGGAATGTTTCCAATGTCGAGGCAACCGCCCCGGTTCACACGCTCGCGTTCCTGATCCTGGCTCACACCGAGTCGTCGGTCTCGAACACGGTCTGGACGATCAACCGGACGGACGGCTCGACCGCGTTCACGACGCGGACGCTGACACTGGATTCGGACGCTGACCCTGTTGTGGGGATCGACTGATGGCCGTCGCCGCGTTCAGTTCGGCTTCGGTGCTGGCCAGTGGTCGCGGCTTGACCGTGGCCTGGTCTGCCCCTGCTGGAGACTGGGACGCGCCCTCGTTCTATCAGCGCGGTGACCGCCTGCCGACCCTGACGATCACCCGTGGAGCCACGAACTACACGGTCCCGGTGCTGTCATCGCTCGGGTTCGACGCTCAGAACAACTCGGCCCCGCTCGAAGCCACCTACTCGAACGCCGCGAACCACCTGTTTGCCCTTGGCTTGTCCGCTGTTCCGGGTGAAATCATCCTCGACACCGACACGGTGACGATCGAATGCCCGTTTGGAACCTACTTCGACGAGTCCAACAACGAGACCGCCGCGATCCCGGTTGGAACAGCTGTGACGAACGGAAGCACCCAAGACACGCTGCCCGGTGGCACGGGCTCGGGGACCACGCCCGGAGACCTGCGGACGGTGCTGATGTTCCCGTTCGGCGTTGCCCCTGCGGTCGGCGAGGCCGCTGTGTCTGCTGTTCAGGTGGCCGCTGCTGGCATTGACCGTGCAACGGTCAGGAAGGTTGGCGACCGATGAGCCGCCGCGTAGCAACTGGCACTGTCTTCGAGGGCGAATCCGCCGTGAACCTTGCCCGTCTGGTGGCTGCGGACGGTTCAGCTCTCAACCAGTCCTCGTTCCAAGACTCCGTAGCCCTCAAAGTCTTCGATGTGACCGCCGACACGCCGCCTAGCGAGGTCTGGACCACGACGCTTGCCAAGGGTGATGTGGTGTTCTCGACGCTCCAGACGGACGGGTACTGGACGATTGACGGCATCGGCTACAACTTCCGCCACACGGTCCCTGCCGCGTCCGCGTTCCCCAAGGGTGGTCGGACCTACCGGTGTGAGTACACGCTGACCGGCATCGACAACGCCAAGATCCGGGTGGTCACCGAGATCCGCACGGAGGCGATTCTGTCGTGAGCAAGGCCAAAGACCCCATTTTCACGCCCGAGATGAACCGCGTGGTCGCTGCCTTTGAGCAATGCGACGACCTGCGGTCTGCCGCGCTGCAGTGCGACATCAGCCCCAAGCAGGTTGCGGACTGGATCGAAGAAAACGCCGCGTTCCGGTACAAAATCGACCTGATCGAGTCTTTGAAGTCCAGCAAGCGGAATGTCTGGGAGGACGAAAAGCTCTCGGACTACCAGCGACGGTATCTGGGGGCTCTGGCGATGACTGGCCGGGTGGCCCATTCCGCCAAATGCGCTGGCATCACCCCGCAGGCCGTGACCAAGTGGCGTTCTGACGAGTACTTCGTTGCTGCCGAGTCGCTGGCCCGCCGCCTATCGGTTGAAGTCCTCGAAGATGAGATGTTCCGCCGCGCGAAGGAGTGCGGTTCAGACCGGCTTCTGGAGTTCGCTTTGAAGGGCAACATGCCCGAGAAGTACGCGAACGCCGGTGGCGGCCCAGACCCAGTTCATCAAGGTTGTGGCGACCGACGCGGAGATTGCGAAGCAGTTGGCCGCTGAGGTGGATGCCATCACGAAAGGCAACAAGCAATGAAATCCCCTCTCGGCATCACCCTCATCGTCGCCGCCTGCGTAGCGGCTGTTTCTTTGACCGGTTGCTGCAAGGTGCCGACCCCGGCCCAATCGCAGGCGTTCGCCGCCCTGTCCGCCGCGTGGCCAAACGAGGCCCGTATGAGCGAGCTGGGTGCCGAGGCCATGCTGGAAGCCGGCGAGGTCACGGAGGCGGGCAAGGCGGTCCTCGACGCTCGGCGTGAGGCGTTCGGCCAGTTGATCGCCGACCTGCTGTCCGGGGGTGAGTGATGAGCGACCGCGCCAAAGAACTCCTCAAGGCCATCAAAGACGACTGGCAGGCCGAGGGGCAAATCCTCACCGACGATGTAGAGCGGCGGTTCCAGAAACTCGCTGGGCTCGCCGAGCTGGTGGTCCTCGACGGCGGGTCCGACGAAACCGTGAAGGCGTACAAGGATTGTGTGGCCCTCGAACTCGCGTCCGCCGCGTTGCAGGCCGAGGCGCAGGTCCGAGCCGCGTTCCAGCGTACCGCGATGCGGGCGATTCGTTTCATCGTTGCCACGGTGGGGGCGGTGTGAGCGACCAACAAGAGCAACAGATGATCGGCTTGCTGGCCCGCATCAATGACAATGTGTCGGGCATCCGTGAAGAAATGGCCGGTGTCAAGGTCACTCAGCAGAAGCAAGGCGAGGACATCGCAGACATCAAATCGGACATGAAAGCCGAAAACCTGCCTTCGCGTCTCGCCCTAGTCGAGCGCGACCTGGGCCGCATCGGGCGGGCAATGTGGATTGTCGGGACGGCGTTGATCGGCTTGGCGGTTCACACTTTCTGGGATCTCATCACGAAGGGCAAATCGGAATGAACAAGGCACTACTCATCGGTTCCATTCTGTCGGTCGCGTCCGGCTTCGGTCTGCTCCTGCTCGGCAAGGGCGAAGAGGCCGTCGCCATCTCGCTGATCGTCGGCGGTGTGGCGATCCTGGTTCCGTCGCCGGTCAAGGCAAAGTCCAAGTGAAGGGTGGTGCGTGATGGCGACCGGCGATATTACCGCAACAATCCCGAACCTCGACGGCGGCGCGGTAGACCTGCTCATCGAGGGATTCACGACCGGCGCGACTTGGGATGTGGGCAGCGGGGCAGGGACCGCACTCGTCAACCTTGCCGACGCTGACGCGACGCTGACGCTGACCGGCAACGGGTACAACGCGGACGGCACGGTGAACTCGTCGGCGACCTACACCAGCCGGCTGAACGCGGTACGCCGCAAGCCGTACCCGAACGACGGCAGCGAGGATCAGGACGCGAGCGGGTCCGACCTCGACATCCGTTTCAACGCCGACCGATGGCTCTGGACCGGCTACACGGCGACGCTGACCTGTGCGGCTGGCATCGTCACGAACAGCGGCGGGGCCAGCCAGACCTCGAACTCGCTGGCATCGGCATCGGTCACGAACAACAGCACGCTCGCTCCACCGAAGGTCATCGCCCAGTGGGACTTGCAGACCAGCGTTCCGGCCCAGCGGGTGTCGGCTGACTTCACGGTCGGCATCGAGGCGTACCATCATCTCGGCATCGCGTGTGTTGAGTTCACGGCGACAGGCGGGACCAGCGCGCACGAACAAACGGTGCGGGTGACGACCAAGACCCGCAGGCAGTCTGCGAACACTTCGCTGTACGGCGAGGCATACGAGGCCACCATACCGATTGCTGGTTTCACGCAGGGCGAAACCATCACGATCAACGCGGTGGTCAAGCCGAATGTCGGTGCGGCATCGTCGGTGTTCGACTCGTCAGACACGACCGGCGTAGACAATGAGATTCTGCTGCGATCTGATCTGTCGTTCACCTGCAACAAGACCGGGGCATTGGATCAGTATGCCTATGTGGATTCCGGTGGAAACGACGGGACCGGCGTGGTTAGCGGAACCCCAGCAACCGCCGAGGCCAGCCCATACGCGACGATCAAAGCGGCACTGGACGACGGCGCAAACATCGTTCGATGCACGACCGGGACGCACACGATCACTGCCCCGGCGGTGACCACGGCGGATTACTGGGTCTTTGTTGAAGCGGCACCGTCTGCAACGGTCACGATCCAGACATCTGGAAACCTGCTTTACAAGACCCGTCGCCTTTGCATTCGCAATGTCACACTGAACACGGCGCATTTCTGGGACGGAGAAAACACAGAGCGGTGGCTGTGGATTGACGGTTGCACGGTCAGTCAAACCAGCACGACGGTTGGATTCGGCTACCGATCAAAGGGCGTATACATCACCGAGTGCAGCGGAACCTTTGCCGATGTGCTTTCGTTCAGCAGTAGTCGTGTCGCGTATGTGTTTGACGGTGTTGCGTTCACTGGTTTTACAAGATCCGATTGCACATACAAAATGTGCAGGTGTTCCGGTGACCTGCTACTTGAACACAAACCCGCTTCCAACCCAGCACCGACGCAAGACGGAATTATTCCGGCATCATTCAACCAGATGCAGATTGCCGATCGTGACGACAGGGCGATTACCTACAACGGTGCCTACGACACAGCGATAGGGCTTGCATTTCTCGGAAACACGATAGAGCGTCATGGAACCGGATCATCGACTAGCCCGGCAGTGCAGATATACGCAGACAGCGGCGTAAACTCATCCAACAATGTCATTTGGGCTCAAAACACCGTCATCGGCCAAAGGGTGAACTTCTGCTACAACGACAGCGGAACATCTTCGGCCACCCGTTCCAATATTCTTTGGATCGGCAACGCATCCGAAGACGGTTTCAACATCAAGGGCGACACCTTTGGCACACCGAACGCTAATCGGGTAGGTAACTTCCCGACCGGACACGGTACGGGCGTTTTTCACAACAGATCGTTCAATACAACTTTTCCATCAAATGACAGTGGTGCTTCCGCGATGCAGGGTTTTCTTGGCCCGAACACCGTGGACTACGCGGGCGGAACTGCTCTCGGATTCACGGACGATCAATCACTGAACTCGGTCGGCAACGCAGGCGACGGCGACTACACGCCGGACACCGGATCGGTGCTGTTGGAAGAACTGCCTGAGGCGTACCAGTTCACCGAATGGGACTTGTACGGCACGCTCCTCGAATCAACCGCCGACATCGGCGCGGTTCAGCGTGGCGTTGCCACCCTCCAACTCACCATCAACCCGACCACCGCGCCCAGCATCGTCGCTTCGGGCGGCAAACTCGATTTCGGCACGGTCGCAAACGAGACGCTCGCGGCACGGTCTATCGAGATCGAGAACATCGGCAACGCGACGCTGAAACTTGACCTCAACACCGCGACGATCACCAGCACCGACATTGTCAATTACTTTGCCAAGGGCAGCGGCTCGTGGAACGACGATGAGGATGTCGCACCGGACGGCACGCTGCAACTCGCGGTGACATTCAACGCTGCTGCGGCCACGCTTTCGCCCGGCACTTACACGGCGGTTCTGTCGATCCCAAGCAACGACGCAAACAGCCCGTTCACGCTGAACTTGTCGGCGACGATCGCGGCGGCGGGCGGCGGTGAAGACACCATTGCCCTCGGATCAACGATCAGACCACGAAACCCATACCGGAACCGAAACCGGATTTACTAAGGAGGCCAGGCATGGCCGGATCATTGCAACCAGTGAAAGTTCTGAGCGGTTCCGCTCAATTCCTGCTTTGTGATTCAACCCTGACACCAAGCACCAACTCTGCGCTCGACGCGATTAGTGCGATTGTTCCCAAGGCCGTCAAGCCCGCGTATGACAACGCGAACGGGAAGTTCGTGTTCGATCTGACGCAAACGAACAACGCCGTGCTTTGCAAGCTCGGATTCCTCGGGACTGACGCGGCCAACGAGACTGGGACCGCTCGCGTCCGTGGCTGGCACGAGGCCAGGACGGTTGACTCGTCGGTGCCAGAGCCCAAGACCCCCGCTCTGTACCTGCCCGAAGAACTCTTGAATCTGGCGGTAACGCTCGGCGCGTCTCAGCCAGCGGCCAATGTCGGCCAGTTCACGACCAGCATGTTCTTCGCGGACACAATCGCCATCACCAACGACTACACGCGGGGCGAACTTGCCGAGCTGTGCGGGCCGTCTGCTGCTGATGTCGTTCATTATGTCGCGTTCGACGCTCAGGGGTGCAAGTACCTCGAAGTCGAAACCGCCGTTGGGACCGCGACCTCGCTTCTTCCCTTCGTCCTCATGTACTGAAAAGGATTCCCATGCCCAACAAGACCACCAAGCCCGAGTCCAAGTCCGATTGCGACTGCGAAGCCCTGAACAGCGAGATCGAGCGGTACACCCGCCAACTGGCCGAACTGGATCAGGAACTCCAGAGCCGGGATGCCCGGATTGCTGAACTGGAAGAAGCCCTCGCCAAGTGCGGGGACGCAGCCAGAATCCAGCGAGAGCGGGATCACGCGGTCAACCGCGTCCAGCAACTCGAAGCGATCAATACGGACCTCGACGGCAAGGTGAAGGTGTTGACTGCGGAAAACGCCGAACAAAGCGGCTGCATCAAGGCGTTCAAGGCAGTCTGTGATCAGGTGAGCCGACTGGCCCCGCTTCGATCGTCCAACGCCCCAGCGTCAGCCGGAAGAACCGATGTGAACCACAAGAAGAAGATCCCGAAGTTCTCAGGGGACGGCATCAACCCTCAGCACCCCGCACACCCGGCCCACCCCGAGCATGAGTCGTGGAAGGCCGAGCAGGAAGCGATCAAGGCCAAGAAGTGATCCAGACGGCCTCCGAGTTGCGATACACCCCCTACGGTGCGGCGGCGGACCTGTTCCGCTGCCGTGATCCGTGGGTGTTGCTTGAGGGGCCAGCAGGCACGGGCAAGTCCCGTTCGATCCTGGAGTACATTCACTTCTGGCTGAGTCAGGTTTCAGGGGTCCGGGCGATGATCGTCCGCAAGACCCGCGTTTCACTGACAAACTCTGGTCTTGTGACCTTCGAGGAAAAGGTCTTGCCGCCCAACAGTCCGCTCAAGCGCGGGGCCAAGCGGGAGCAGCGCAAGTCCTACAACTACCCGAATGGCTCGGTTCTGGTCCCGATGGGGCTGGAAGAACCCGAGCGCACCTATTCGTCCGAGTGGGACATCATCTATGCGCAGGAGGCGACCGAGATATCCAGTCTCGACGCTGACAAGCTTCAACGCTCGCTTCGCAACAATGTCCTTCCGTTCCAGCAATTCCTGATGGACTGCAACCCAGACAGCGAGTTTCACTGGATCAAGCGGCGCGGGGACAAGGGGGATTTCACCCGTTTGTTCAGCCGACACGAGGACAACCCGACCGTCACACCGGACTACCTGAACCGCCTGAATCGGCTGCCTGAGCCCCTGCGGTCCCGCATGTACCTTGGCAAGTGGGTATCCGCCGAGGGCGCGGTCTACGAGAACTACGACGCGGCGGTGCATCTCATCAACCACAAAGACTTGCCCAAGATCGAGTGGGCGTTCGGGTCTCTGGACTGGGGCTGGAACGACCCGTTCGTGTTTCAGGTCTGGGGCGTGGCCGATGGCTGCCTGTACCGGCTGGCCGAGTTCTACCGCAGCAACCTCAAGTTCGACACGGCGGCGGAGTGGATTCGGACGCTGATCGACCAGTATGAGATCCGCTGGATCGTGGCCGACCCCAGCCGCCCGGACTCGATCGACCTGCTCAACGATCGGCTTCAGGGCTGGGGCAAGCGGGCGGCGGTTCCGGGCGACGACGGGCGGTATCGGATGGTTCACAAGGCGTTCAACGGGATCGCCGAAGGCGTGGACACCATGCGGATCATGCTGGGAAACGCGGGCATCCCTCACACGGAGGAAGGCGCACCCCGCATGTTCTTCGTGCGTGACGCGACCGTGCATGGCCGAGATCCCGACCGCGATGCTCTTGGCCTCCCGTGTAGCACCGAGGAAGAAATCCCGTCCTATGTCTACGAGCGGGATGAGAAGCGGGACGAGACCAAGGAAAGGCCGGACCCGGACTGCGAGGACCACGGCTGCGACGCTGCTCGATATGCGGTGATGAGCTTCTGGAAACGCGACAAACTCAAGTTCCCCGACCGGCCCAAGCGGTACGATAAAGGCACGCTGGGACACCTTCTGGGTCACTCTTAGTTCAAGGACGAACCATGTTTTGCAGGCGAATCAAGCAGGGCGAGTCGTTCGTGATCGAGCGTCCCGAGGGGAACATCGTCATCGCTATCGACCGCGAGGAAACAGAGCGGGGCCGCAGGCACACAATCAAGATCGACGATCCGATGAAAAGCAAGATCCGAATGGTGAGCCGCAAGGTGGCGAGCCAGGAAGTCGAGTGGAACAGGGGGCGGCATGGCACTTGACACACGCGCCGAGGCGTTGGGACCGGAACTGGACGCGGCGAACCGAATGCGGGAATCCCACCTGCGTTCCTTGCCGGGCATGATCCAGCAGTACGCGGGATCGGTCCACAGCGACCCGGATGCTGCCGCACCGGACAACCCGATCTACGAGTACATCACGCTCATGGCCCCCAAGCTGATCTACGAGAACCCCCGTTTCGTCACCAAGACGGCCCGGCCCGGATCTCAGCGTGAGGTCGCACGGGCGATCGGCATGGGTCTCAACCGCTGGGCCAAACAGGGTCGGTTCTGTCGCGTGGGCAAGAAGCTCGCGATCGACTTCCTGTTTGCTCACTTCGTCTGCATCATCCACCGCGAGCCCGCTCCGGGGCATCGCCGCACGCCCGACGACGACCCTCAGTGGCCGACTGTCACCCGCATCGACCCACAGAGGTTCGTGTTTGACCCGATCGCCGAGGATCTGGCTGACGCTCGCTGGATGGGCCATCACTTCTATCGGGATCAGGACGACATTGAGAAGGAGCCCGAGTCCGAGGGATGGATCAAGGACGCGATCGAGTCGCTGGCCGACAACCGGCGAAACGACAAGGTGTCTACCCGGAATCTGTACGGTCAGACCATGACCGACGAGAGCGCGCGGAAGGAAGTGCGGCTCTGCGAAATCTGGGTTCCCGAGCATGAGTTGGAAGACTCGCCCGGCCCGGACTTCGGCTACCACGGGACCATCTTCACCTTTGCGGCTCAGGGCGAAACGGACGGCGGATACATTCAGGTCCGCAAGCCGAGGCCGTACTACGGGCCTCCCGGTGGCCCCTATGTCGTGTCCGGGGCTCATATCGTCCCGTCCGACCCGTTCCCGATGAGCCCGTTGCAGGCCATCGACGGGCATACCCGCAACTTGGTCAATCAGGCCGAGTTCATCGCTGAGACCGCCAAGCGGTACAAGCGCATGATTCTGGTCGATTCGGCTGACCCCGAGATCATTGCCAAGGTCAAGGCCGGTGAGCATGACTTGGTGGTTCCGGTCGCTGGTGCGTTCCCGCAGGGCTCGGGCGGCGTGGTTCCCCTCGAAATCGGTGGTCTGACCGAACAAATGCTGGCCTACATGCGGATCGTTCGGGAGCAATGGGACCGAGCGAGCGGGATGCACGAGGTTCAGCGCGGCAATGTCGAGAGCGACACGACGGCCACGGCGGTCGCGGTCGCCAACGATGCCTCCGAGACCCGTGTTTCCGGGATCAAGGACGGGTACGCCGAAGGTGTGGCGGAGATCGCCAACCGGGTTGCGTGGTATCTCTACCACGATGACGACATTCAGTTCCCGCTGGGCGAGGAAGCCGCTGAGGAACTGGGCATGGTCGAGCCGTGGTTCCAGGGCGGAGACTTCGAGGACAGGTCTGGGGCAACCTTCAACGATCTGGAACTGGAGATTGAGCCCCTGAGCATGGAGCGCGTGAGCGAGGGCATGGTCCAGCGTCGCACGCTCGAAGGCATCCAGCTCATCGGAAGTCTCGTCCCGGTCATGGTCCAAGCCCCGTTCGTTCGTTGGCCCGAGGTCATCGGGTCGCTGGGCGAGGCGTTGAACATGCCCGATCTTGGTGACTGGGTGGATATGAAGATGCTCAAGCAAGCGAGTCAGGCCCAGTACAACCCCCAGCGCAGCACGCCCATGCTGGGCCGTCAGGTGGGCCGCACGCCCCCGCAGGTCCGTCAGGAGCCGCAGGGCGGTGGCGGGGCGATGCCCGGACAGCCCCAGTTGCAGGGCAACATTACAGGACAGAATCTCGCGGTCCCCGCGTAGGAGTAGCCCATGCCCATGTACGACTTTGAGACCCCGACCGGCGAGGTCGTGGAACACTTCTTCTCGATGGCGAATGCACCCAAGATCGGGGAGGTCGTGGAGATCGACGGGGTTCGATGCACCCGCCTGATGTCGGACTGTCAGACGAGCGTTCGGGCGGACATTCAGCCGTTCGTGTCTCGGACGCTTCCGCCGAACGATCCTCGGGCTCCGCGTCACGACAAGAAGGGGCGGGCCATGTTTGCCAGTCAGCGCGAGGTCAACGAGTACATCGCCAAGACCGAGGGTCAGTTTCACTACGACAAATGACGGATTCTTGGCTGAATCCTTGGGAATCTGGGTATACTGAGACAGGCCACGGCTCGACAGCCGGGCGACACCGGGCAGAACGCTCTACCTCGACGGGAGCGTTTTCATGCCTGAACAGGCCGAGACTCAGACGGTAGACACCGAAACCAAGCCAGCACCGACCCCGACTCAGAAGATCGAGGCGGCGGAAGATGCGTGGTTGTCCGCGAACATTGCGGACTCTGAGCCAAAGGCGGTTCACGATCCTGGGGACGAGACCGATCACGAGACCAAGCCAAAGACTCCGAAGACCAGCGACACGGCTGAGTCGTCGGATACTGATACCACCGCATCGGCAGGCGACACGGCCACCGATGGCACCGACCCGGATCTTGAGAAAGCATTGTCGGCGTTGCGGCGTGATGGCACACCGCAGCACATCATCGACATGATTCTCAATTCCGAGAACGGCCTGCAAGAGCTGAAGAACTTGGGGCTCAAGCGGTTGAAAAACCAGTCCGATGTCGATCGCAAGCTCTCCGAGAGCAAGCGGTCAGAAACCGATTCGGTCGAGAGCCAGAAGGCGACGGCCAGCGAGGGCGACACGGCCCCGCAGGACCAGAACCAGACGGACAACCTGGCGAAAGCGGTTGAATGGTTCGAGCAGGAGTTTGGTACAGAAGCGGCTGCCGCGTTTCAGCAGTTCGGCAAGGGCATTTTCGCCGATGCCGAGCGAATGATTCAGCAGCGGTACGAGCAGGTCGAAGGGGACAGCAAACTGACGCGGGCGTATGCGGAGCGAATCATGCTCCAAGACGCACGCAAAGCGGTCTCTGAGGACTTCCCGCAACTGAAAGACGATGAGGCGTTCCAGACGGTCGTGGCGAAAGTCCGCAGTCTGGTCAGGACCGGGGACTACGAGGACGCGGAACACGCGATGCGTGACGCGGCCTTGCTGACCTTCGGTCGGGACACGCTTCAACGCGCCAAGTCTGCTTTGGACCAGTCGCGCCGGTTGAAGAACGCTGGGAATCCGACCGTGAAAACGCATCGGGCTCCGGCATCTTCGATGACTCCCGAGGAACGCGAGAACGCGGCTCTGGATCTGATCCTCGACGGGAAAGACCCGAACACTGTTCGGAAAATGCTCTCGTCCTGAGGATTCCGGCGTGGGAATGACCCCGTGGCTCTAACGCCCAGGCATCTCACCGGAGGCCAAAGCAATGGCCGGTTCACCACTTGCAGAGTTCACCGACTTTATGTCGGTCACTGATTTCCATGTTCTCACCGGGCCTGATGTCATTCAGGTCGAGGCGTTCGAGAACTCGTATATCCTCGACCGCTTCATGCGCGGCACGGATATGTCGCAGACCATCCAGAGCGGGTCGAAGATCAAAGACTTCATCATGTTCGATGAGGCCAACACCTTCACCTCGTTCCAGCCCAACGAGACCTTCACTTGGGAGAACCCGCAGGTTCTCAACGAGTGGGAAGTCCCGTGGCGTTTCCACCTCGACCATATGTCGTGGACT
>Ga0099851_1000676_pt1 | contig 14332 bp, 15 predicted proteins | sample CB_VirMetaG_6_FD_78176 | JGI IMG/M metagenome (GOLD analysis project Ga0099851, IMG submission 78176) | Freshwater to marine saline gradient viral communities from Chesapeake Bay - CB_1508_2 Viral MetaG | ecosystem: Environmental > Aquatic > Marine > Coastal | place: USA: Chesapeake Bay... | reverse complement strand
TACTATTCGTTCTTGGATTCACTATATAGATCTACGTTCAGGCAACGGAACACAAAAAGAACACATGGAAATTGCGATTGAAATAGCAAAAGCTATTAGTCATATTTTTCCTCTAGCTGCTAGTTATATTAATAAAGGATAATTATATGGAAAAAGCAAATACGGTTGCTGCCGTAAAAACAGTAAAGGCCCCTCCTAAAGTGGAAGAGCCTAAATTTGAAAAACCTAAACACTGGTCTAGAGATACCTATCGCCCTAAGCGTTGGAGTGTGTACGCAGTGCCTAACTGTGATTTAACACCTATTGCACTTGCACTTCTTAAAGAACATGGGGAAGTAGTTTCTTATCAAGTATTTTCTGAGGGTAGTGCTCAAGATGCATTAAGTAGGGGGCATAATTTCTCTCCCCTAATTTACGCAGATGGTAAACTAATTGGAAGTCTTGGAGATTTAGAGCTTTACTATAAACGAAACTTTTTTAATTCTATTCTAGAAGGAATTAGGTAAAAAGAAAGGCGGGAATTTCCCGCCTTATTTTTATCTGCGCTTTGGCTCATGCCCTGGCTTTAGAGGAGCATTAGCTCTTCCGCCGGTCATAGGTTTAGCCCCTACGTGATTTTCAATTGCTGCACCGCCTACTTTTGCCATTCCTGCATTAGCAGGTCCTGCAACAGTACTTCTCATAGCAGTTGTTCCACCATTAGAATTTACTGGGGTTCCAGCAATATTTCTTTTTCCTTTAGCACGACCATCAGGTGTTTCGATAAAGTTATTATCATCGCCCTTAGAATGGCCATAGTCGCGTGGATTTCCACTTACTTCTGGTCTCATAATGATTCTCCTGTTACCTTATAGGTTTATTTGAAATTGGATTCATTCCGCTTGATTGACCTCTTACCTGACTAGTCCCATCTATTACAGGGTTATCAGCACTTGCTAGCTTGCTATAACGTGCTTCCCTTTGAGCCTCTGTCATTGAGTCTAGATTTCTAGCTTCATTAGGCAGTGGGGTAATCGATCTATTAACATCAATTTTTGCCATATTTAATCTCCGATTTTTTATATTATAAGCAATAATTGAGATTATTACCAATAATTAAATTTTTAAATTTTGTATTACTTCCCCTTAGTATAACCTTCTTTTGCATAAAATGCTGCTACAATCGCAGCCACAGATACAAAGTATGTAGGTGCCATGTCACCTAAAATTGTAGCAGCAGTTTCTAAACTTACCATTCCGGCACCTACAACTGCAAATGGGTACAGAAGCATACCTAATAGAGCAAACCACGCCATATTACGCTGAGCATCTTCTTTTTTGTCTTCATTTTCAATTTGAAGCATACGTTCTGCTCTTGACATTTCTTCATCAGTTACAATCCCATCGCCATCAGCGTCAAACTGTGCATATTTTGAATTTGGTTCTAGTTGTTTAGACATATATTTTCTCCTTTGGATGTTATAGTTATTCTACTACAACAGCCTCATCCAGAGCTTGTTCTGCTTGCTGATAGTAGCGTTCATATGCTACTATTATAGCTTGTTGTTGTTGTACTAAAGCTCTAATGTCACTAAAGTTCAAACCTAAGTTTCCATATCCATCCCCTGTAAGACCATATATAGCAAATGACTTACCTGAGTTTTTAAACCTATTTATAACTTCATCTACGTTATTTTCATTAATAACAATCCACTCAACAGGTCTAAGATTTAATTCGTCAACAGGAGGCAGTGTTAAAGAAGGTTTTTGTACAGGCTTAGTACTTATCTCAATTGGCTGGGGTTGGGGTCTCGCTGAGCAAGCCGCGAGCACGATAATCATCGTAAAGCCAAGGGCACTCTTTGTTAAAAGCGATACCATTTTCTGCGTTCCTTTCTCTTTCAGTTAATTCTGCTCCAGATAGAAGTTCAAAACATCTACCTGCATTTTCACTTCCTCTATTTACCGCACGTTCAATAGCTTCAGGATTGGCAATAGCTGCAGCAGTAAGGTCAACCTGTTGTAATTTGTCGGCTAATTGTTGATTTTGTCTGCGAATAGAAATAAAGGCGGCATTTAGTTCCGATAACTGAGTTTGCGCAGAAGCATAGTCTGCCTGTAATGAATTTATAGTTTCTTCATTAAGTGCTACTGCTACCTCTAGTTTAGCATTATTTTCAGTTAATATTCTTATAGTTTCTTGAGAATCTTTATAATACTTATACCCTGCAAAACCTACACTACTAAATGCAATTATAAGAAACAAGAAAAAGTATATTTTAAATGCCATTTTATAATACCAATCCTAATAGTACTAGTGCAGAATCTAATTTACGATCAGTTACTGATTCATCCGCAAAATCTGCTTCTATAACTGTTCCATCCGCTATGTGATCTGCAGTAATAGTATTATTTGCTATTTCTGCACCTGTTAATGTTTTAAGAGCTATCTTAGTATTATCAACTGTACGCTCATAAGGAACACTAACATCTACTAAAGTTTTATTATCATCAGATACTAAGTAAACTCTATTATTTGCCGCACTACCTGCAGAATCTTTAACTACTACTATAAGTTCTCCTGTATCTAACTCATAAGACTTAGACATTGCAGCAGATATGCTATCGTATGCTCTAGTACTAATCCCCATACGTCTAAAATTACCGTAAGGTCCTGTACCAAAATTAGTTGTTCTAATATATAGACCTCCTGAATCTTGGTTATACCAAAGCATACCGTCTTCAGGAGTACGCAATCCATCTTCAAAAGTTAAATTCGTACTTACTGGAATAGCATTGGCACTAGCAAAATTTTGAAGTAAAGCTTTGAAACTAGAATTAAAATAAATTCTAGAAGCTGCGATAGTGTCACTAGAGACAGATAATTGAAAAGTATTTGAAGTAGTTAATGTCATTTTTTATTACGCTCCTGTAGCAGAGATTAAAATTTCTAAGCCCTCAGTGCTTACAACGTTTCCTGTAGTAGTATCAATTATTCTAACATTACAGCCAGTATTTGTCAAATTATTCGTTTTTGCTAAAAATGATCCATCACTTAAAACTTGACAGAAAACTGAAGGGATATTATAAAAACCTGTACTACTATAGTCTACAGAAACATTTCCTAATATATTACCTGTAGAAGTAACAGTGGTAGTAAAGTTTTTCCTAGGAGCTGATACTTGATAATAAAATTGATCTAAGTAAGCATTAGCTGTCTCTCCATAGTCGGCAATATTAATATCTAATTTAACTTGAAAATATCTAAATCTTCTAATACCTGAATATTGTTGAGTCCAGTTACCTTCTAATGTAGTTGCATCAAATAGTTCTTCATCTACATTACCATGAGGCTTAGAAGATCCTACATCTGGAGCCAGAAAAACATTTGCAGAAGAGAAACGTACATAAACATTTTTAGAAATATCAAGATCAGGACTGTAGTCTTGTTGAGCCTCATCATCTGTAAACTGAGCTAAGTCAACTAATCTATAAGAGCTTCCGGCACTTGTTAAGTTAGCCAACGCAATACTGCCACTAGTATTACCCCCTACCACTACACTTCCATTTGCATAATATACATTAGATATTTCAATAGCATGTGCATTAATAGCTCCGGCAATAAGAGCATAACTAAAGACGTTACTTATATCTTCTCTAGCAGTACGTTCTCCGACTACTTCTTGTCCAGGGTTAACAATAGCAAAAACTCTTGTAGAAGGAGAATTATCTACTATAGTAGCGTGAACATTACTAAAACTGAAGCTAAAATTAGAATTATTATAACCCACTATATTACCAATTTCAAAATCTGCATCAAATAGTACATTAGAACTAGGAGATTGTTCTGCTACCCCTACTATTAAATCATTAGACATTTCTAACCAGGTTTTAGCTAGTTGTGTCTCAACAGTACTAGATATTACTAAAGAGCCTTTTACTACCTCTCCTAAATCTCTAACTGGGGTTATATAAGAAGAATAGTTCGTAGTGATAATTAAGTCAGTAGAATCTAACACTCCATTAGCTGTTGAACTCCAAGCAAAGCCTGTAGCAGAAGCATTAGCATCTTCAGCAACAGTAGAAGGAACAACAGAATTATTTACTATTGCACTAGTAACAGGATCTACGTCATAAACAAATCCTCCATTATCTGAATCTGTAACACTAACAAAATTGTTTGTTGCGTAGTTAGAATTAAATAATCCTACAATAACATTAGAATTAGGATTTGCCTCATTCCACGCAGCAATAGGAACAATAGTAGAAGGAAGGTCAATACTTAAATTTTTAGCTAAAGTATCAGAAGACTTATTACCGCTAGTATCTACAGTTTTAGCAGTAAAAGTAAAGCTACCTTCTCCCAATCTTTCAGCAGATATTTCTGCTCTAGTAAGAGGATGAGGTATTAAAATAAGAGTGCCCCCATTGGTAAAAGCAAAATCTCTTTGATCTAAAGTATTAATAGCTGTTACAGGTGATCGTAATCTAATCTCTGTATGTAAAATATCTAATTCATTTAAATTACTTTGAGTATCTACAGGATAATCAACCTCAAAAACAATAGTACTATCAGTTTGATATACTTCAAAAGTAGTTACAGGAAGAGGTCTAGTAGATTTACCCCTTAGTTCTAGTTTTTTAATATTATATATACCTGTATTTATACCGTTTATAGGAGTAACCATTACTTCAATTTCATAAGTATTACCAGCTCTACCTAGATCAATATTATCAATAGTAAATCTTACTAAGCCATCAGTGCCTACTCCTGATTTATCTATTTTAAAAGAGTTAAAATTAGTCATTCCACTAGGATGAGGTTCTGTACCTGATACAAGATTAATTCTATATGCAATATCGTATTCTTGAACGTTCCTACCTTCTATGTGTGTAAAAGAACCACTAATCCTAGACATAACACCTTTAGTTCTATCTCTAAATAGAATTTCAGATAGAATAAGATTAGTAACTTGACCCATAGGTAAATCTTCTAAAGAGATAGACTTTGTTACTGGCGTACTTATTCTGCCTAACTCGTTAACACTGGCTACTTTAAACACATATACTCCCGCAAGAGTAGGTACTGTTAATTTACCATCAACAATCTCAACATCTTTAAATAAAGCATAATCAAAAGGTGCCATGCTGTAAATACCTTGACTAACAAGATTTAATTTATTAGGGTATACAGTTTCATTATAAGTTATTGATACTACATTACTTGAAACGTTTACAGCGCTAATATCTGCAATTAAGTCTTCTGTAATATTAATTAATGTAGCGCTAGCTACATTAGCAGATATATTATCTGTAAGTTTAACTTTAAAAAAATCTGAAGCAGTTAAGGCAGCATTATAAATAGAAGAACTACTAGAATAGCTTATAGCATTTATCTGCACTGTCTGTTGATTGTCATAAATATAAACAGTGTCTATGTCTTCAATATGTGGAACTGTATAATCTTCTACTACTGTTTTTATAATCAAATCTGAATTAGAAAGATTATGTGTTATATATTGATCACCAGGATTATAAGAATATTCTAAAGCATTCGTCTCTTCAATAGATCCGTTAATATATGTAGAGATAAGTCCTTTAAGAGGCACTGTAGTTCCTAAATATAAATTAGCACTACCTGTTAAATTAGTTACGTTATGAGTATTAGATATAAGTCTTAAATCTCCCGATATATAAAAAGTATTAGATGATAAAAATCTTTTATCTACTATTTGATTTAAATTAATATAGAAAGGAACATCTAAAAGTTTATTTTTAATAGAAGTAGCTACTGAGTTATTACTAAATGATACACTAATAGTATTTGCACTAATATTATGTGAAATAATATTAGCTGTTATAGTATCTAAAGTAGTTTGATGTCCAACAGTACCTGCAATCTTACCTGAAGTGCTTGAAGCAGTTTTTGAGTTTACTGAGAATGTAGCTAAATTATTAGGAACAGTATCACTAAGCGCAACTAACTGTGCGTTACTACGAGCATCTAAGATATGGCAATTAAAGTTATCATCATAAAGTAAATGTAAATTAGAAACAGTAAATACTATATTAGAGTCTAAAACTGCTGCATTAGTAACTAAAGGTTTTACTTGTCCTAAGACTGATTCAAATCCATTTTTTCCAAGAATAATAACACCTTCTCGCCCTATAAAAGGCTGTACATTAGCTACTCTAAAATTAATTGTTGTCATATAACTACTCCGAGGATAGGTACAATAGAAGAGAGAGGTAAGAAGGCTACCCTAGTAGTAGCAGCTCCTGTAGGCGAAGAGATAGATACAAAAATACTAGTAGTAACTGCTCCTGAAGCGCTAGCAAAAGGAGTAGGAGTTACAGATACTACAGGTGGGGCAGGTTTAACAAAAGAATTTACTATTACTTTTCTAGGGGTAGGCTCATAGTTAATAATAGCATCACTATCTGTATATACATTAGATACGTACTCTGTGGCAGTTATAGCAGCAACACCTTCCTCATTAAAAGATATAGAATCTAATCTAAATAATTTATCAGAAGAAGTAGAGTAATAACTACTAGGATTCATTTCTCCAAAAGACCAAGGATCATTAGGTTCGGGATTGTTAAAAGAAGTAAATCCTATAAAAGATTCAAAATTTCTTATATGCGGATTCCAAATCTTATCAACAACAACCTCAAGATAATCATTTCCTGAATAAGAGTTTCCTGTATTATCAATAGTGTAATTAGTATTACTTACTAAATATAAAGATCCTTTATTACTTTTATTGCTAAAATGCCTTAATACTAAAGGAAGCGTATTAGCTGTTATAGTAGTTTCAGATATTGAAGGAAATCCTATATGTTGAAGTCTGACATTAGAAGATCCAATAGCTGAAACGTCTTGTACTATACCATTATAACCTAGGTTCAAAGTTGCATTTTGAGTTGAAATAGATACAATTGAGCCAGGTTTTAAATCTTCACACTCACTAGTGGTAGAGAATGCTATTTTTCTTCTTAAATATTTAAAATTAGCTAATAAATACTGAGCATATCGCATAGCCTGACTGCGTCTAGAGCAAGAAGGTAGTTCTACTGTAATACTCTTTTCTGGTAAGTTTATTAAATCAGGATCAGTAACTAATACAACATCACGCTCATAGTTATTAGCACCATCAAAGAATACTACTTCTACTTGTGTTACAATTTCATCTTTTCTAACCCCTGAAAACTCAATAGACTGCATATTAGAGTCTGTAAATAAGAACTCAGGTACTTCACCTGGATAATCTACTGTTAATTTTATTTTATTACCAGAAGTATCAATCAATGCTCTTATACTAGCACAAATTTTAGTTACTAATTCGATTGCTTCTATTTTAGCCACTACATTTATATCACAAGTAAATCTACGTTCTTTAACACGACTAGATGAAGGTAAACCTATTTGATTTTCTACAATACTTGTGTAAACACCTCTAGGTTTGTATCGTAAACTTCCATCAGCGTAAGCGTCTACGCCTTCAAATTTTCCGGTATTAGGATCAACACCGTCACAGAATTGAGCTGCTCGGTAAAAATTATATTTGTCTATATTATCTTCTGAAATACCAAGTCCATATCTTGAATTAGTTAATAAATCATATATAACCCATACTGGATTCTGAGTCCAATCATATTTAAAAGTACCATCCCAGATACCTTTATATATTTCAGGATTTGCAGTTGTTTGAATAATATTAGGATCTTCTTGAAGTAGGTAGCCTGTAGTAGAGGCATCTTCTACTTCAAGCTCTCTCCAATTTACTTCTCCACTGTCTAAAATAGGTTGATTATAATTAGATGGTACTTTGACTATTAAACCTTTAACTAAAGAAGAATATGCAGGTATGTCATTTCTGAAGTTAGTTGCTTTCAATGCATAACCAATAGTGGCAGTTCTAGGATAAGCAAAATTCTGGTGAACTAACTCGTCAAAACCTAACAGATTTACCTCTGATGCAATAGCGGTGTTATTTGAATCATCAGACGCTTTAAGAACTGAAACTCTATAACCTTCAGTAGTTATTAGAGACTCTGGAATTGATACAGGAACTTCTAAAGTAGTCTGAGATTCAATTGCCTCATAAAATGTTTTTTGTACTAAAGCAATATAGTTATTGATATCTGAAGATTCTGAGCGTGGATGAACAATACATCTAAGATCTAAACGTTGCGGTTGGCGCTCTTGTGTATTTTCATTATCAGTAGAAGTTCTATATAGTTTATCAATCGCAAACTTAAAAACAACGGTATCGATAGGATTAGTATTTGTATCTGCGCTAGTCGGAAAAAATAATAGATTAGCTTCTGGAATATCGGTAACTATACCATTTATTTGACCTGCTTTAAGAGAAATTGGAGAGCTAAATCTAATAGAGTTGGAAATTTCATTTCCAAAGGGTATTAAAGGTGCTTGGTTATTAGTGCCAGGAGTAGTCTTATACTGAAAAACATAAGGATCAGCCTCATTAAACTCATTAATTAAATCATCAATAAACTTATTACCTATTCTAATATCTTGAACACCATTAGGGTTAATACTATATACAGGACCTTCTCCCAAACCTATATGGGAAAAAAGTATATCTGTATTATACTTAGTAAGCTCTTTAGAAAAGGCTTGTGCCTGTCCTACGCTTAAATCTATGTAAGATTTAGGATCTATTGTCATTTAAAGTCCTTAGTGATCTGTATATCCAACAGGTGGGGAGTAGTTACAAGCATTACCTGTTAGAATTCTTACATTAGCATTAGCAATAATATTTGTAACATAATTTGGATCTGCAAAATCCCTAAATCCGTAAGGAGTTGCGATAATACCATAGGATTGATTCTTCATATCAACAACTATTCCTGTATCAAGATCGGTAGGATCCATTTGGGTATAAGTAGGAGCAGTATTCCATCTAGCATATATACCGTTCATGCCTATAAAAGCTCTATTATTATTTGAATCATATGCAAATTGAAGTATATCTCCTGCAATGAGAGGACGATTATACTCGAATACAGCATCACCATTCCCATCTGTAATATTTGGAAAAGGTACATTCGAATGTTCTGGTGTGCTATTTGCGTATCCATAAAAGAAAACTGAGGGAGTATATGAGTAATTTAAAAGTGCTGAACCTGCTTTTAAGCCACTAAATAAACCTCTACCGCTAGATGCAATAGTAGCTACATTACCTAAGCTTTTATTTGCGTCTCCTCCGATCCATCCTAAAGGGGCTAATCTAAAGCTATAATATGTATCTTCAATAATTTCAATTTCAAAATAATACTTACCTGGTCTAAGAGGTGTTGAGGGGACTATCATATTATCAGAGCCTATAGGCACATCTGGCCGGAGCCCATAGGTATAAGACGTATAAGGTACGGGGGAAGAGTTAGCATCCAGAACACTGATATTAGAAACGTCTAACCTACCGTCTCTATCCCAGTAAAAATTACTAGTATCCCAATAAATATGATGAGCAGATGTAGTTTTTGGCAGCACTGCAGGATTCCAAGTTACTGTTAAAGATATATCATTAGACACTTCAGAGATTGTTTGTAAAATAGGAGCATAAAGCATTTGCTGGAGCAAAGCATTTTGTCTCCACATTAAAGCCTCTCCTTCTTGTCTTATCTTTAACCAATCTGCATGTTTAAATCCCTGAGTTACGTTTGCTCCTGCTCCTATATTATATCTAGACCAGTCCCAAGTCTCATACCACTCTGTCATAGTTGTATTCTCCTTTATTAAGAAATAGATAAGGAGGTTATAGTCAATTCAGAATTGGCTATAGCCCCTAATTGTAAAGTAACAGTATTACTATTAGCAGTTAGCACATAATCATTACTACTTCTTAAAAGAAAACCATTCATATAGACTTGAGTAGTATTAGCATTAAAAAACATTGTTTGATTATCTATGTCTGGGCCGTTAAATACTGTTTGATTAGCATTAGCTATATAATTAAATCTATTTAAAGATAATACAGGAGACAATGAAGCAGTTACGTTATCTTGTACTGTGTCAATAAGGCCTGTTAAAACCGTATAAGTGTTATAAGTATTAGCCTCTACAGTTACATAAGTATTATAAGTATTAGCCTCTACAGTTATATAAGTATTATAAGTATTAGCATTGATTGACGCTGTATTAGCTATCAAATTACCTTGTACAGTGTTAATTAAACTAGTTAAAGTGGTGTAGGTACTATAGTCGTTACTGACTAAAGTAGTAAAGTTAGTATCTAATTCTGGATGAGTTAAAGCACTACCCTTAGTACCTCTTAACGTAATAGCCATTTAATAACTCCTTTTAATTTTGTACATAATCAGGTTCTACATATCCTAATAGCATATATTCTTTAGGCAATACATTATTATACTTAGGAGCACTAATTACATCCTTAACCCTAAAGAAATCAGGATTAGCTCTATAGTTCTTTATATACGCATTTATAATGTTTCCTGCAACTCTAGTTTCACCATATATTAAGCCTACAGGAGAATTAGCGCTATTAGTTATTTTAAGCTCTCTAAATATGTCACTACCCTCTCTAGCTGCTACATCATATATGCTTTCTGCTCTGCCAAAAAGAGAAGAGTCAGCAACTCTTTTACCTATCCCTTCTAAGTCCATTTGTTCATAACTAGCAGTTGATAACCCAAAAAGAGGAAACATAAAACTACTTTTCAAGCTGTTATAGTAAGCACTAGAATTTACTCCATAAGTAGGAGCACCTCCAAATATAATAGGAGTAATATAAATAGGATCAGAGTTTTTAATTTTAAAAGATAAATAATTATTATCTACTACCTTACCGCTCTGTACTAAACAAACATCTTGATGATTACTAACATTACTTTTAATACGTGATAAAAGAGATTTAAACTCTGGAAAGAGATTTTTAAGTGCTAAGAGTATACTATAGTAATCAGATACCTCAACCTGAAGTTCTGAAGTAGGAATATACTGTTGTAAGGGTTTAGTTATTTTTAAAGTGATCTTCATTTAGCTCTTCAAATCTTTTTATTTTTTTATCCCAGTCATACCAATAGATAAACATTCTATCTTGTACTCCTAGCAAAAATTTTATATCTTTATATACTAGATGCTGTAAATCTTGCTCACTAGGCTCTATGTGCTTAGAGTCTGGATGTGAATGAAAGATTCCCCAGATATTATCATCATACTCTATAAATAAAAGAGGGTCAAGCATAAAACTTTGTCTAGGTTTATTACTTAAATTTTTACTAGGAATAAATTCAAAAGACTTAGTTATTATACCACAAGCCTCAAAAGGATATTGTGCTTGAGCATACTTACCCATAGAGGACATTAAAGTATCAAAGTTTGTCATTCGTACCAGGGAATCCACCAAAGTTTTGAATATTATTTCTTAATCTACAAGCTGTTATGCTTTTAGAACAACTATCTAAAGCGGGATCAGTAGTAGTTGCATTGTTTATAGTAAACATACCATTAGCTGAAACTGCTGGATAAGTATTTGCAATAGTCCCGCTACCTCCTGTTGGATATTTACATTCTATACCTTTATATTTCCAAGGGCAGGTATTTTTATAAAATTTTCTACGGGGAAGTTCTTTATTTATTTGAGTAGTACGTTCTGATAAGTTAAAAACTATTCGTGTCTCATCGTAAGAAATCATCTTAGTAATAATAAATTTATGATCTAAATAGGCATAAGGATCATATGCAGAATTAAGAATATAAAGCTTTTCTCCAGAAGAGATGCCACTGAGAGCAGCAGTATCTACTTTTATACTGTTGTTTGAAATTTGGACAACTGTACCTGCAGAAGTGCCATTATTACTTTGAAGTAAATCTCCAAGCCTATAAGGAGAAGTATCTGTTACAACGATAACATTAGAATTAACAGCGGTAATTAAAGAAAACTCAGGCCAATATTGTAGATTACTTGCATAGATAGACTTTATCTCTATTACGGCTCCTAGTAGATCTCTACTATCTTTTACTAAAGAAATCCATTCTTCTCCAAGAGAAGCAGTACTGGTATATGAAAAAGATGAATTTACACTGCCTAAAGAAGAAACTACGTTCTCGTCATAAGCAACATTACCAGGAACTGTTCTAGGATCTATATTATTAACTATTTCGTTATTAACTGTTGCTGATACAGCAGAAGTATTATTATACCCTACTAAAGATGGATTTTCTACTAACTCTGAAAAATAATAATCAGTATTAGCCAGTTCTAAAGAAATCTCTCCAATAGTGCCATCAGAAGATATAGAAATTCCTGGATAATTTATAGGAAATGCTTTATATAAATTACCTTCATGTTCTATAGAATAATCAGGTATATTAAAATCATCTCCAAAAGTTTCTGCGTATCTTAAAGGAAATGGGTGTGGCCAAGGATATCCTATACCGTCTCCGGTGGGATTTCCATTAGCATTAGGAGGATACCATTCTCCTGGATAATATATAGTATATAATCTTACTAAAGGCTCTTGCTCGAAGGAATTTTTTATAGCTACGTAGTTAGAAGGATGTAATGCTACAACAATATCAGATGCTAAAGTACTTTGAACTGGAGGAGTATTAGCTCCAACAAAATAATAATTATCTAATAAGCCTCTAGATACTATTACTTGTAGAGAACTTAAAGAGTTAGGCGGAAATAATGACTGACTGGTTACCGTAAATTCGTCATTAGCTGCAGGAGTAGAGATAACATCTATTAGATTAAAATCAATTCCTCGATCTGCTAAAGTTAAACTAGGAAATTCATATAACTCTTGTGGTACTATTATATTATTAGCATATACTTGTATTTCATTTTTATACTGAGCACTAACTGATAAAGCAAAAGTATTAGTATTTCCATCTATAGTGTAGGTATTACCGTCTACAACAATTCCTGTTCCTGTATAAGTCAGAGAAGATGAAAATACATTAATGCTAGTAGTTTTAGATTGTACTACTTCTCCTATTTCAAAATAATGAGAAATATTAGCAACTTTAACTTTTAAATTTGATCCATCAACTGCTACTATTTCTGCAAAAGAATTAGAATTACTACCAAATAAAGAATTACTAGCAACAAAAGTATTAGCATTTGATACTTGTATTATATAGTCATAAAACCTAGAGGACATTACACCTCCACCATTACTAAGGATACGTTATACCAAGAATTATTATTACCATCTACAACGTGCTCTCTTACTAAATCTCCTTCAAATTTAACAGTACTAGTACCTGTTAATCCAAAATGAGATAGATCTAAAGAAAAAGCTTCAAAATTACCACCACGAGCATTAAAAAAGTCTTCTATATTATTCATACGTGTTTCATCTATGCTAGTATAGCTAAAGGTATAAGTACGCAACAGCCTTCTTGATCTAAGTTTTCTACGTTCATAACCATTTATAGAACTAAACATAGACATATTAGTCCTAGTAGAGATTTGAAAACCTCTATCAGGGCGTCTATCAATCATATTAGCATTGTCTGGATAAATAGCCATGTTATTCCTTATTTAAGTTTTTTCAGAGTTCTTTTGATAGGGCCATTAGTTCTAAGATCTTTAAGCACTACATCTACCACAATCTTTTCTCCGTCAAATTTAACCTGGGGTTCGCCCTCAACGTCTACTGGTTGTCCGTTATTAGTAATATTGATCTCAACACTAGTATCACCTTTTGGTAATTCACCTGTTCTATTCATATAGTCTAGAGTAGGCACCCCCAAGTTGTCAACAGAAGAATTTCTAAATACATACTCTCCGTCAGATAATCTTGCAAGCATAGAATCACTAATATTACTTCCTTCTCCAGATATAAGACCACCATCTCTAAATCCAGGTATGCCTTGTTGCTGTGCAAGCGCACGTCCTTCAGGAGTAATAGTACTTGCGTTTACTCCCCAAGTGCTCCAGATACGACTTGCTAAAGTACTCCAATCGTTAACTCTATAAGTACCTTGTAAATTGCTTGGATTCCCCATCCAGGCATTAGCATCGATACTACTATTCCAGTTATTCCAATCATAGCCAAATTCAGAATAATTATTTGGATTAGTAGAAATTGAACCCCAATAATAATCACCTATTCTATGCCAATTTTTATGTTCATAAGTTAAGCCTTTACCTTTTGCGTAGCTAGCACTTCTAATAAGCTCAGAAATTGAGTGTCCTACTTCTGGATTAGCATTATAGCCCCAAGTATAACTAGACGAATTATTACCATATACCCATTGAGGATACCCATCAGAATTTATACTGAACAGTCTATTATAGTTAGTTTTTGAAGAGGTAACAGTATTTATAGCCTCATTACTTGCCATTGCAGG
>Ga0099851_1000668_pt1 | contig 14391 bp, 27 predicted proteins | sample CB_VirMetaG_6_FD_78176 | JGI IMG/M metagenome (GOLD analysis project Ga0099851, IMG submission 78176) | Freshwater to marine saline gradient viral communities from Chesapeake Bay - CB_1508_2 Viral MetaG | ecosystem: Environmental > Aquatic > Marine > Coastal | place: USA: Chesapeake Bay... | reverse complement strand
GATAAATTTACTTGTAGATTTTGTAGTTTTGCTAACAACCCCGAGTTATGTGAAAAAGCTTATAAAAAAGAATCGTAAGCAGGTTAACTTATAAGGATTTTTTAATATTTATAATTGATATGATTGGAATATATAAAATAACAAATCCTGAAGGAAAAATATATATAGGTTGTTCTACTAATTTAGATAAAAGAAAACTTAAATATTCTTATGTTGATTGTAAGAGTCAACCTAAGTTATATGAATCTTTAAATAAATTTGGTTGGAAAAATCATCTGTGGAATATTATAGAAGAATGTAATGATGAACAATTATTTGAAAAAGAAAAATATTATATCAAAAAATATAATTCTTATAACGATGGTTTAAATTCTAATGAAGGTGGATTCGGAACTATTTATCACACAAATGAAACAAAATCTAAAATAAGTGAAGCAAGACAAGGATGGATTCCTTCTAAAGAACGAGGAGAAAAAATTGGAAATAAAATTAAAGGAAGAAAATATACTGAAGAACATAAATCCAAAATATCTAAAGCATTAAAAGGAAAACCAAATGGATTAAAAGGTAGAACTTCTCCTAATAAAGATAATTCCTACTCCTTAGAAGTAAGAGAAAAAATGAGTTATTTAAAAAAAGGAACTTCTCATTCTCTTGAAACAAAACAAAAAATGTCTCAAAGCAATAAAAAAAGAACTAAAATAGAACAGTATAACTTAGAAAACGAATTAATTAAAATTTGGGATTGTATTGCTGATGCTAAAAAATATATAAAAAAAGGAGATATTTGGGGTTGTCTTAAAGGAAAACAAAAAACAGCTGGAGGTTATATTTGGAAATATGTATCTTAAAGAATCCACATATATTTATATACAACAAATAAATAAAAGCTATGACAAATAAAAAGGATATGACATTAACCTCTGTAAAAGTACAGAGTGAGTTATGGGACCAATTTCGCATTGCTTGTGTAAAATACAAATTTTCTTTACAAAAACTTGCCGACCGTACAATTCATTTGTACCTTACTGATGAAGATTTTAGAAAAAAAGTTCATTCACACAACAACTTAGAAATTAACGACTAAAAAATTTTATGAAAGATAAATTCGGTTATTTACCTCCCGAAAAGAGGAAGAAAATTTTATTGATTTGCGATGACATTAGGGTCCACTCAGGAGTAGCAACTGTAGCTAGAGAAATAGTAGTTCATACTGCTCATCATTTTAATTGGGTAAATATAGGAGGATCAATAACTCATCCTGAAGCTGGGAAACGATTAGATATATCTCAATCTACTAACGAAACAGCAGGTATAGAAGATTCATCAGTTTTTATATACCCAGTAAACGAATATGGAAATCCGGACATTTTACGACAATTAATTAAATTAGAAAAACCAGATGCTATATTATTGATTACAGATCCACGTTATTTTGTTTGGTTGTTCCAAATTGAAAACGAAATTCGTAAACAAATTCCTATTGCTTATTTAAATATTTGGGATGATTATCCTGCTCCTCTTTATAATAAACCATATTATGAAGCTTGTGATTTGCTTATGGGTATCTCTAAACAAACAGTTAATATTAATAAGATTGTTTTAGGTGATAAAGCAGATGATAGAATTATTAGTTATGTTCCTCATGGGTTAAATCATAATATATTTAAACCTTTAGATAAAAATGATCCTGCTTTAGTAGATTTTAAAAAGAAATTGTTTAAAGGCAAAGAATATGATTTTGTATTATTTTTTAACTCAAGAAATATTCGTCGAAAACAAATCCCCGATACTCTTTTAGCATATCGATACTTTATAGATCAGTTAACTGTTGAACAAGCTAAAAAATGTGCTTTTGTTCTTCATACAGAACGAGTAAGTCCTCATGGAACTGATTTAGATGCAGTAATTGAGTTGTTTTTAAACGGAGAACAATATAATATTATTTTTACAGATAGTAAATTTGATCCTACTAATATGAATTTGTTATACAACAGTACTGATGCTCAGATTTTGTTAACTTCAAATGAAGGATGGGGTTTAAGTTTAACTGAAGCTATGTTAGTTGGAAATCCTATTATAGCAAATGTAACTGGAGGAATGCAAGATCAAATGAGATTTGTTGATGAAAATGATAATTGGTTTACTCCATCTCCAAAAATTCCATCTAACCACCGAGGTACTTACAAAAAACATGGTGGGTGGGCATTTCCTGTATTTCCTTCTTCAAGAACAATTGTTGGTTCACCTCCAACTCCATATATTTGGGATGATACCTGCAATCCCGAAGATGCTTGTAAACGTATTATGGAAATATACGAACTTACTCCAGAAGAACGTCAAAATCGAGGTTTAATAGGTAGAGAATGGGCTCTTGGTGAAGAAGCAGGATTTACTGGAGAAGTACAAGGAAAAAGAATAATTGAATCCTTTGGTAAATTGTTTGATACTTGGGTTCCAAGAGAAAAATTTGAATTTATTAATGTTAATAAAGTAGAAGATAGAATTTTAAAACACGAATTAATATATTAATGAAACCGTTATTTGTAATAAGTTGTCCTTTTGATACCTATAGTGGCTATGGTGCTCGTTCAAGGGATTTAGTTAAAGCCATTATAGAAACTAATAAATACGAAGTTAGACTCATGTCCCAACGTTGGGGAAGTACACCTTGGGGTTTTTGTACTGCTAATCCTGAATGGTCTTTTTTATTAAAACATCAACTCCATAATAATGCCTTAACCAGCAAACCAGAAATATGGATGCAGATCACAGTACCAAATGAATTTCAGCCTGTAGGTAAATTTAATATAGGATGTACAGCAGGTATTGAGAGCACAGTTTGTCCTGGAGATTGGATTGAAGGAATTAATAGAATGGATTTTACAATTACTTCTTCTGAACATTCGAAAAAAGTATTTCAAGATTCTACTTTTGAAAAAAGAAATAAACAAACTAATGCTTTAGAAGGTTCTGTTAAATTAGAAAAACCTGTAGAAGTATTATTTGAAGGTGCAAACACAGACATTTATAAAATATTAGATAAAATGCCTCAAAACGAATTGTATAATTCATTACTTGGTATTAAAGAAAAATTTGCTTATTTGTTTGTAGGGCACTGGATGGAAGGTGATGTTGGTGAAGACAGAAAAAATGTAGGTTTATTAGTTAAAGCCTTTTATGAACTATTTAAAAACAAAACAAATCGCCCAGCACTAATTTTAAAAACCGCCCAAGTAAGTTCTTCTTATATGGATAGAGAAGAAATAATTAAAAAAATTAAAAAAATAGCTAAAACAGTAAATTCTAAAAATTTACCTAATATTTACTTACTTCATGGTGATTTTAGTGATGAAGAAATGAATGAACTTTATAATCATCCAAAAGTAAAAGCTATGGTTAATTTAACTAAAGGTGAAGGTTTTGGTCGCCCATTGCTTGAATTTAGTTTAACTAAAAAACCAATTATTGTTAGTGGTTGGAGTGGACATACAGACTTTTTAGATCCTTCACTTACTCGTTTGCTTTCTGGAACATTAACCCCTATCCATGCAAGTACTAAAAACCAATTTTTAATTTCAGAATCAAAGTGGTTTTCCCCAGATCATCAACAAGTTGGTTTTTATTTAAAAGATGTATTTGAAAATTATAAAAATTATATTAATGGTGCTAAAACCCAAGGTAATAAAAATAAAAATGATTTTAGTTGGGAAAAAATGAAGGAAAAAACTAATGAATTACTTACTAAGTATATTCCTGAATTTCCTAAGGAAATAAAATTAGAATTACCAAAACTTAATAAAATTGAACTCCCTAAATTAAAAAAAATAAATGGATAATTTAATAATTTGTGACCGCTGCGGATCAGACGCATGTTATGTAGAAGAAGTAAACCAAGATATTAAAACCTATTTTTGTTATGGGTGTGGTTTTCAAACTAATTCTTTAATGGTTGAAGATGGAGAATTTTTAAATCAACAAAAAGAAGTACTCCCTGAACTTTATAAAGATTTATTTCACACGGATGAAAAAGGTAAAATATGGATGCCATCAGCAATCAATCTCCCTGAAAAAGGAATGATTTTTGCTAATGGAACAAGTGCCTATGAATGGATGTGGTCAGCAGTAAAATCAGTTCCCGTTACTGAAGAAGAAAAACATAAATACCCTAACCCAAAGAAACAAGGAGAGTTTTATAAATTTAGAATGGATATGGATACAATAAAACATTTTCCTGAAAAAGAATTTATTGAAGCCTTAAGTTACATTGAGATCCTCCCAGAATAATTATGATTTATTGGTTTTATGGCCAGCCCGGTGCTGGAAAAACAACTATTGCTAATGAACTCTTAAAACATATTGATGCTGTTCATGTTGATGGAGATGATATTAGAGCCCTTTTTAATAATCAAGATTATTCTAAAGAAGGTAGAATAAAAAATTTAACTTTAATAAATAATATTGTTAAGTTTTTAGATGCTAAAGGATTTAATGTAGTTGTTTCTGTTGTTTCTCCTTTTAAAGAAATTAGAAACGAAATGAAAAATATAGGGACTAAATTTTTCTTTGTAACTACAACAGAAATTAGAGGAAGAGAAAAGTTTTTTGTGTCTGACTTTGAATCTGAAGAAGAAGACACTATTTTAGACACTACAAATATATCAATAAAAGAAACAATAGATGCAGTACTCAATGTTTATAGGTAGGTGGCAACCCTGGCACGAGGGACACCAATGGTTAATAGACCAAAGATTAAATGAAGGAAAAAATGTACTTCTTTGTATTAGAGATGTAGAAATTAATGAAAACCAACCCTGGACAGCACAAGAAATTGAAGCAAATCTACAACAAACCCATAAAGAATTAATATCCCAAGGGAGAATCAAAGTAATGATTATACCTGATATTGAGTCTGTAAACTATGGTCGTGGAGTTGGATATCAAATTATTGAACATGTTCCTCCTCAAGAAGTAGAAAAAATATCCGCTACTAAGATTCGTGAACAAATGAGAAAAGATGGTAAGTTATAAACGACATATATTAAAAACTATTACTTGGAGAATAGTAGGTACTATAGATACTATTACACTTAGTTGGTTAATTACTGGCAATTTATCAGTTGGATTAGCTATTGGAGGGGTTGAAGTTATAACTAAAATGATTTTATATTTTGCCCATGAGCGTGTTTGGTATAAATGGATTAAATTTGGTTTAGACAAATGATTAGTTTAGCAATTACAGTTTGTAACGAACATCAAGAGTTAGAAACTCTATTGGATTATTTATCTGATAGAGCTTTTTCTCCTGAGTATGAAGTTGTTATTCAAATAGATAAAGACAACCATACTGATGATGTTATTGGTGTAATTGTTGGTAGAGGAATCAAACATTGGTTTTATCCATTAAATAAGGACTTTGCTAGTTATAAAAATGAATTAGCAAACCACTGTGAAGGAGAATATATCTTCCAAATCGATGCTGACGAATTACCCTCAGTAGAATTACTTGATATGCTTCCTAGTATATTAGAAAGTAATCCCGAAGTGGATGTATACTTAGTTCCTCGAATTAATACTGTAAGTGGTATCACCGAGGAACATATCCTCAAGTGGGGTTGGAGATATGAAAACGACAGAGTAAATTTCCCTGATTACCAGTGGAGAATTTATCGTAATGATGAATCAATTAGATGGAAAAATAAAGTTCATGAAGTATTAGATGGTTATAAAAAATATGCTACTTTACCTGCTCAAGATGAATTTTGTTTATTGCATCCAAAAACAATTGATAGACAAGAAAAACAAAATAGTTTTTACAATACGTTATGATTAATTTAACTATAGCTATAGATGACGTTAATCCAAAAAAAGATTGGAGAATATTTGGAGATAAAACTGAAAAATATTTATTTGATTTAAATAAACAGTTTGGGGCTAAATTTACTTTATTTATCCCTTCTAATCATCATAATACAGGAAAATTATCTGAAAATAAAAATTGGGTTAATGAATTAAACGATAGTGGAATATTCGAATTAGCAGCCCATGGTCATTACCACCAAACTTCAAATGAAGACAAATTTGGGCAAATGGAATTTGCTGATATGACTGAGCAGGAATGTATTGATAGAGTTAAAATGTTAAATGAAGAATGGGAAGCTGTTGATATGAAACCAAAAGGATGGAGAAACCCAGGTTGGGTATGTCAACCGTATTGTGTTAAACATTTATCTAATAATTTTGAATGGGTAGCTTTACATTACCAACACAACCATAATTTTGAATGGGGGTGTAAAATGTTATTTGGAGCAGATGGAATACATGAAACTGATATTCAACTACATAATAATAATATAATGTTTCAATCTCATATATTTGGAGACTGGAATGAAAATACTTGGACAAATACAACTTATGAACAATTAAAATTAAGTTTAGATTATATAACAAAAAACATGGATGTACAATTCAAAACAATAAGCGAAATATGAACTATATAAATAATAAAAAAGAATTATTAGAATTTTTCAATGAAACATATTTTCATTCAATAAATTATTCAGACTATACTTTTAGAGAAAAAAAATATCTTAACACAGCTCAAGATTTAATTGATACTTTTAAACTTGTATCTGAAGATTATTTATTAGATTATGGTTGTGCTGTAGGATTTTTAATGTCTGGTTATAAAAAATTAAATTTACATAATGTTTATGGATTTGATATTTCACTATGGGCCTTAAATGAATCTAAAAAGAAAGATTTAGTTGTTACAAATGATTTAAGCATATTAAATGATAAAAAATATAAGTTAACAACTGTATTAGATGTATTTGAACATATGTTTGATGAAGATGTTGATGTTGTATTGAATACCTTAAACACAGAGTTGTTAGTAGTTAGAATACCTGTTAAATTAGAAAATGAAAATGATTTTCATTTAGAAGTATCTAGAAAAGATTTATCTCATATTAATTGTAAAACAAAAGAGGAATGGATTTCTAAAATAGAAAATTTTAATTTTAAATACGAAACAGAAATTAAAACAGAAAGTATATATGATGCTCCTGGAGTATTTTGTGGATATTTTAAAAAAATATAAAATATGAAAATAGCATTTTTTACTGAAATGAACTTTAAAGGCAAAGTACCTCGTACTCATGAAAATATGAGAGTCGAATTTGCCTGGATGAGTGCTTTAAATGCTGACCACTATAATATCCAGGACATACCTACAGAACATTATGATTTAGGTCTAGTATTAACCCCAAAAACAACCCCTGAATTAGTTGATATAAATAAATTAAAACAATATTGTACTAAAGTAGGTATGCTACAAGAAGGACCCTTTTGGTACTTCCAGGACTATGATTTAAACAAACAAATTCAGTATTTTAACAATAGAATCTCCTCAGATATCATTTATACCCATAACGAAACTGATAGAAAATACTATCAGGGATTAACATCTCATCCTGATGTAAGAGTAATACCTTCACTTATGATTGAAGATGCTATTGGTCCTATAGAACAAGTTGAAAGACAAGGCGTTATTATAGGAGGTAATTTTGTTTCATGGTATGGAGGGTTTGATTCCTTTATTATAGCACAAGAATTAGATAATGGTAAAGTAACATCACCTTCAATGGGTAGAAAACAACAAGGTGAAGATCAATTATTAACCCAATTACCCTATGTAACTTGGAAACAATGGATACATGAATTAAATAAATTTAAGTATGCTATTCATTTAATGAGAACACACGCCGCTGGCACTTTTTCGTTAAATTGTGCTTATTTAGGTATACCTTGTATTGGATATAAAGGATTAGATACTCAAGAATTATGCCATCCTAACTTAACAGTTGAATTAGGAGATTTAACTACGGCTAGACAATATGCTTTAGCTTTAAAAAATGATAACTCATTTTATGATGAATGTAGTAAAACAGCAAAAGAAAATTATAAGAAATATTTTAGTGAAGAACAATTTTTAACATTATTTAAATGAAAGACAGCCAAAACACCCCCATTGAAGACTTAGACAGACTAATTTACCCAGCATCATCCACATCAGTAGATAGATATATTTTTGCTAACCATTGGACTAAAGGTAAAACAGTATTAGACGCCGCTACTGGTAAAGGCTATGGTGCTGGTATTTTATTAAGTTTAGGAGCAAAATCAGTAGTTGGAATTGATATTGATGAAGAAGGTATTGCCGAAGCCCAAGAAAGAATGTCAAGTCCTAACTGTCGTTATATGGTATCTGATATCTTTAACCTAAAGGATCATTTTAAAGAAAATGAATTTGAAGTATGTGTTTCAATTGAAACTTTTGAACATTTACCTCCTGAACGTATAGATGAATACTTGCAAAGTTTAAAACATTGCACATCAGAAACTATTATTATTACTACTCCAAAACGTAAAGTTCCTGTTTGGCATTACAATGGAGGTACTCATCTATATGAATATGATAAAAATGAAATGATTGATATTCTAAACAGAAACTTTCCAGGCTCAGAACTTACAGCTATGGGATTAATGGAATATCAGTTACCTAATAAACAATGGGGAACAGATATTACTTTTGATTTAGATAATTGTTGGGTATTTTTCTGTGTTGTAGATTTAAAAAAATGAAAATATTAGTTACAGGAGGTGCAGGTTTTGTAGGAACTAATCTTATTAAAAGATTACTTCAAGAGAGACATGAAGTACATTCTATTGATAACTATAATACTGGTTTAAAGTCCAACCACCAAAAAGAGTGTAAATATTGGGAATTTGATATTAGAACTATAACTAGTTATGATTTTATCAAACCAGATGTTGTTTTTCATTTAGCGGCAATTGCCCGTATCCAACCATCCTTTAAACAACCAAAAGAATATTTTGAGGTAAATGCTAATGGTACTTTACATCTTGCTGAATGGTGTGCTAAAAATAATGTGCCTCTAATTTATGCCGGTTCTTCTTCTAAACATAGTGGTAAGTTAAAAAATCCATATACATTTAGTAAAGACATAGGAGAAGAAATTATAATGTTATACCAATACCATTACAATCTTCAGTCAACAATAGCCCGTTTTTATAATGTTTATGGACCTTATCAATTACTAGAAGGTGGATACACAACGTTAATTGGTAGATGGATTAATAATATTAATAATAATTTACCTTGTGTGATATATGGAACTGGTGAACAGCGTAGAGATTTTACTCATGTTGATGATGTTGTTGATGCTCTTGTTCTAATAATGGAAAAACAAGCTTATGGATATGAATTTGAATTAGGTAAAGGCAAAAACTATTCAGTAAATGAAGTAGCAGAAATGTTTGAAATTAACCCAACCTATGAATTACCTAAGGATGGAGAAGCAAAAGAAACACTAAACACAAGTATAAAAGCTAAGAGTGTTTTAGGTTGGGAACCTAAAAAAGAGTTATTAGATTACATAAAATCTTTAGAATGGAAAAAATAACGTTTGTATTACCAAGTAGAAATAATTTAGAATTTCTACAATTAGCATATAAATCTATTAGGAACTTAAAAACTAAACATTGTGTTTTAATTCTAGATGATGCCTCAACTGATGGAACATCCGAATGGATTAAATCACTTAATGATAAAGATATAATCCATTACCAAAATCCAGGACCTGAACGTGTTGGGATTGTAGGAATGTTTGATAAAGGTATAGAAATGTCTAATACTGATATTATATTTGCTTTCCATGCTGACATGGTTGCATCTCCTAATTTGGATATAAACATTATAAAACACTTACAACCAGGAACAGTTGTATGTGCTACTCGAATTGAACCACCATTACACCCTGAAGGTCCTGAAAAGATTACTCAGGATTGGGGTAGTGAAGTTGAAGAATTTAATTTTAATAACTGTATGAATGGGATGGATCATTTTGAAAGACAAAATAAAGATAAAACTACTGAGGGTATATTTGCTCCCTGGTGCATGTATAAATCAGATTATCTAGCTATTGGTGGGCATGATGAATTATTTGCTCCCCAATCAAAAGAAGATAGTGATTTATTTAATCGTTTTGTTTTAAATGGGTATAAAATAATTCAAAGTTGGGATGGTTTAGTTTATCATTTTACCTCTAGAGGTTCTAGATTTAATAAACATGTTGGTGGGGCTGCTGGAAAAAATAGTGATGAATGGCTTCAAACAACTACCCGAAATGGTAGAGAATTTGTGCGTAAGTGGGGACACTTTGTAAAACATGATCCTTTGATGAAACCTATTATTCCCCCTAAATATGATATTGGTTTCATAGTAAAAAATTGTGGATTATCTCATTTAGAAGTATTAGAACCTTGGTGTTCAACTATTTATGTTGATTGTTCTTATAATGAGTATATAGAAAAAGAGCAATCTAATACCAAATTTGATTTAAGCAATCGTGTAAAACCTTATGATAATGAAAAACAAAATAATATTTTAGTATCATTTGACGCTTTAAAACTAACCACTCAAAACTTTCAATTCATTTCCCAATTACCAGAAATCATAAAAGATAGTGGAGAAATAGGAACATTCATTTTAGACATATTTACTATAGATATTATTCATATGAATGAATATCAAAATAACTTAATTAAACTATGATATTTGGATTTTACAATAGAAATGACAACACAGAAGAACTAATCAGTAAAATATTTTCAACCTCACGACTTGAAGCTGCTAAAAAATTTGCTGAACGTAAACAATTACCCTTAAAAGATTTTTTAAAAATATTTGGGATAAAACAGATAATATAATGAATATGACAGGTCTTTTTAAAGATTTCGGAAAAAATTTAAATTTAAAACTAAGAGGTGAAGATAAATCGTTTGGAAATAATAAAAAAACATTTATCAAACTTGTAGATACCTTTGACCAATTAGTTCAACGTACCTATGCTGTTGAAGAAGATATGGGTATTATTATGGAACGTTATGAAGAACCATTTTATATACTCATTGAAAGTTTATTTTATTTAAACTATGAGGATTGGAAAGCTGAATTGGTTATGTGGTATGTTTATGAACGTTGGGATGAGGATGGTGATTTGTTACCCCTTAGCATAACAGATTTAGATACTGAAACAGAAGAAGAAATTCTAATCAAAGACCCAGGTGAACTATACGACCTATTTAAACGTATAGAAAAAAAATCAAAAAAATAAAGTTATGAATTGTACAAAATGTGGTGAAGTAATTCCTGAGGGTAGACTTAAAGCACTACCCGGAGCTAAAACGTGTGTTGCTTGTTCAAATGTAAAAATGAAAGGAGTAGTAACAGTAATGAAAGGTGAAGGAGACCATACTTGGATTGAAACTATTCATTTAGAACACGATGAACATAAAAAATACATGGAAGCTGAAAATCGCCTCCGTAAACAAGGAAGTAGTTTATTAGACAAACCAGAATCTAATGATGAAGTACCTTTTGGCTTTAGTGAAACTAAATTAGACAAAAAAGAAGATGCCTAAAGCACGTCCACTTTCAAAGGAAGAGATTGTAGCAGCAATGTCAAAAACCAAATCAGTACGAAGTGCTGCTAGGTATTTGAACTGTTCATACCAACACCTTAAAAAGTGGATGAAATTATATGATGGTTCTAATGGTCAAAGTTTATTTGAGGAACATAAAAACCCATCAGGTAAAGGAATACCTAAATTCTTAAGTAACTCACCGTTTGGCAGGAAAGAACCAGCTATTTTAGATATTATAAATGGTGTAGTTGATCCTTCTAATTTTAATCCCCAAAAAATTAAATATAGATTAATTGAGGGTGGTTACTTAAAAGAAGAATGTTATGGTTGTGGTTTTCATGAACGTAGAGTATTAGATTATAAAATGCCTCTAATACTACATTTTAAAAATGGTAATAAACAACATTATAGATTAGATAATTTAGAAATGCTCTGTTATAACTGTTACTTTCTTTCAGTTGGAGACTTATTTACTGGTAAACAAGTTGAACAAATGGAAGATCATGTACCTAGTAAAGAAACACAACCAAATTGGGAAGTAGATGACTATACACAACAACGCTTAAAGGAATTAGGATTATATGACTCTAAACCAGATGATGATCCTTATGACTTAGTATCTAGGCTTTAAATATTTATAATTGTGAAGAAAAAAAAGCACGATAAGTTGGTTAAGGATTACGATAAACAAAAAGAAAAACATCTTGAGAAATTAGCTACTCAAAAACTTAAAGATCAAGATAAAATAGACCATTTACGTACAAAATATATTGACACAGATTTTTTAAACTTATTTTAATTATGGCAGGTGAAATTACAGTCAACAACACTGAAGAATTCCAAGAAATGGTTGACAGAAAAGACTTTAGAATATCAAAAGCAATTGTTGAGTCTATTTTGAATAATATGGAAACTAAAAAACGTAATATACATATATTATCTGTAGCCTGTGTTGAAGATAATGCAATTTACGATTTAACTTTAGATAGAAAGTTTTTTGCTGATACTTTAGAAGAAAATCTAAGATATTTTATTGAACAAGAAAAATACGAGGAATGTAGTCGTATTGTTGAAGCAATAAGTAAATTAAAAAAGAAAAAATCTTCTTAACCTAACTTGGTCATTTGAAAGTCAAATATTATATTGACAACAAAAATAAGTTATGTTTTACAGTTTTGATAAAGAACAATTAACATTTACAAAAGATCCTAAAAAATTAGTGAAAATTCTATTAGTTGTTATTGGATTATTGTTATGTACTTTTGCTATTGGACGTTATATGCAGTTTAAAGCATTAGATAAGTATGAGAAACAACTTATTGTACTTAATTTAGAAAAAGAGAAAAACAAGTTTACTGAGGAAAAATTTATTGAGCTGATTAAAGAACTTAATATGAAATTCCCTCATATTGTCTATGCCCAAGCTAGAATCGAATCAGGTAATTTTAAATCAGCTGTCTTTAAACAAAATAATAATCTATTTGGTATGAGAGAAGCACGGGTTCGTGTTAATACTGCTAAAGGAACTAATTTAAACCACGCATATTATGACAACTGGAAAGAATCAGTCTATGACTATGCATTTTACCAGTGCCGTTATATGAGTAATGCTGATAGTGAGGCTGAATATTATGCTGCGTTAGATGCTTCGTATGCTGAAGCAGGAGGTGGTTATTCAAAAGCATTAAAGCAACTAATTGAAAGAGAACAAGTAAAATCAAAGTTTTAACGATAAAGCCATGTATTTATTAGCATGGCAACAAAGAAAAAATCATCATCACTAAGTGCATCTTCCTCATACAAGGAAAAGCCTAAGAAAAACAACAAAGGTGTTCACGCAAAGACTAAAACCAGTAAGTCTAAAAATGCAACTAATTATAAAAAATTATCAGTAGGACAGGGTTAATATGAGTTGGACATCACGTTGGACTAGGAGTAGAAAACAACAACAAAAATTTGAAAAAAGAATAAAAAATAATAACGAAGTTTTAAAAAAAGCAAAAGTTTATGAGCAAAAACAGTAACATGCAAAGACTAGCCACTTTGAAAGTTTGGCTAGAGGACATGAAGAAAAACAACAGGTATCGCAGTCAGCAGAAAAAACAACCTAAATGGCTTGTTCAAGTACTTAAGGACCTAGACGATGAAGATTAATGGAGGAGCTTTAGAGTTTTTCCAAAGCCTACCAGATGACATACTAGTAAAAATTGCTATGTATGATTGGGAGGCACTAGAACGCTTGTGCAATGCCCTTACTTTGGATCTCCAAATGCTAAGAGAAGAATATGAAAAAGAAGAAAAGAGAGATTTGGCTTCCTGAATCTCTCTTCTTATATTCACGTCATAATAAAGGTTATGGCATTACACGAAGTAATAGAAAAACACGAAGTAACTATTTTAGGTCAACAGATCAAATATACAAACAAGTATATTACTTATACTAAAGGCACAATTCGTAGTTACAAACCATCTCCAAGCTTATACAGCTGTTCAGGTCGTATATTCAAATATGATTATGAGCACCAATTTGCCCCAACATTAGTTGTATTGAGTGGTCAAAAATATATTGTACCTACTTATCAAAAAGTACACCCTCAAACTGAGTTGAGTGACATTAATTGGATTAAACCACAACCTAAAAATCAACCAGTTGTTGAAAAAAATGAGTGGTTGTTCGAATCAAGTAGTGACCCAGGACACTTTTATAGAGTTAGACAATCAGGTACAAAATATACCTGTAATTGCCCAGGAGTATGGCGTTCAAAAGATCGTCGTTGTAAACACATCAAACAAGTAGAAAATGATAACAAGTAAAAAACCATCAACCCAAATTGAGATTGACTTAACTGGTCCTCAAGGTAATGCCTTTGTATTATTGGG
>Ga0099851_1000665_pt1 | contig 14404 bp, 22 predicted proteins | sample CB_VirMetaG_6_FD_78176 | JGI IMG/M metagenome (GOLD analysis project Ga0099851, IMG submission 78176) | Freshwater to marine saline gradient viral communities from Chesapeake Bay - CB_1508_2 Viral MetaG | ecosystem: Environmental > Aquatic > Marine > Coastal | place: USA: Chesapeake Bay... | reverse complement strand
GGTCCACCTGGATATAAAGGACTATCTGGCATATGACTTAAACCAGGCATTCCTAATCGTGCTTTTGCTGGATCCATACCAACATACTCACCGAAGTTTGGAGTCTCATGTGTAATTGGAAACAGATGATGAATCCCATATCTTATGCAGTCTCCCAATCCGTCGATGTGTGCGTACTTTTGATCAGTGTATTTAACTAATCGTTTACGACTGGCATCTTCATAGTGATAAGTCTGCAATGCTTCTAAGAGGAACTTGTCATCGGGGCGCACGACTAATCCACCTCTTGCTATAAAAGCGTTCGAAGTATTATCAGTGTCAGAAATAAGAGGATTGCTCCTTCTTGTATTAACGATTGTAAATCCATACTTCTCCATGATTGTTCTGTCAGTCACACCAAACTCTGATGTAGTGTCACGATTGACTTGCGTGCCACTCATGTCGATTACGCTGTTTATTCTACGCTTAGGAAAGTCTATGCGTATTGCTTGTGCGATTCCCTCAGTAGAACAGTCATTGATAGCATAACTTTTAAGAATCTCAATCGTGCCACCTAATGTTCCGGCATTCTTGACTTGTGCAACTGTAGCACACATAACACGCTTATTAAAATCGTGAAATGTGTACAGATCGTAACTGGTATCAACTATCTCTTTGCAATATTTGTTCTTGTCCCAGGCATAGTAGAATTGGTCTGCAACATTCTCAAAACTGCACATATAGTCTTGTTGAAACTTCAATGGGCTGATGATGCGCTTTTGTTCTTCAATAAAGTCTTTATTGCCGGCACGCATTTGAATGTAATTATAGTGCCGAACGATATACTTAGAGGGCATCTCTTTTGCCAATTGAAATAAATCGTACAGTGGACCTGCACCATTGGGTGTTGAAATTACAATAAGACGACCGAATGTGTCTGGTTGCCCTACCTTTGGTCTAAGACGGTTTGTAATCTCTTGTAATGTATCTTGTGTGTAAAGTGCGGCTTCATCTGCTACCCAAACGCCAACATTAAGACCTCTTAAGTTTTCTCTCTGCTCTGCTGACTTACATCTGATAAAAACACCATTCGGAAACTTAATCGTAAGCTCTGAATTGTTAATATCTTTTCCATCCACTAAGCCAAAGTGATTGATACAACTTTTCTTCAGTGGCTCCCATATCAAGGATTTAATCATGGCACCTGTTGGGGCACTATAGATTATATCCTTTCCTTTGTGATAGCGAGAATCACTAGCGAATATTGGAAGCGCAATCGCTGCCAAGAATGTCTTCCCACTTCCAACAGGCACAATGTCCACAGAGTGCTTATCAGTTGTGAGCCAATCTGCTAGAATTGTGTTCTGCTCGCCAAACAACGGTACCTCAATTTGTCTCATTCTTCCATTCTTTTAATTCGATTGCTGGAAAAGTGAAACCTACATTCATAGTCTGACCGTTACTGGTCACATCTAATTCTGATTTGTCTGCTACTATTTTACTTAGAAATGCTTTGTCATAGTCTTTAACTGAATGCCAATCTTCACGGTCGATTGCATCTTTATAGTTCATTGCCAATCGTTCTTCAAAACTCATGCCAACTGCACTGTCAATACTTGCAACAAGACTGTCTAATGTAATCTTGTTTGTGGAACCTTTAGGTCTACCAGAGCCTGCTCTTACGCCACCTCTAGTTGGTGCTTTCTTCTTGTAGGTACGCTTTGGTTTTTCTGATTGTTTTTCCGTGGCTACTTCATCATGTGCTAAATCAAGTAAATTTTCCATGTTGTCATTCACTTGAGTGCGGACGATGTTCTTAGAAAGTTCACTGATGATCCTAGACATAAATCTTCTCCCAGTCATCGGGATTGTCTTCTGGGTCCAATCCGTCATAGAGCGTCTTGTCTGATTTATCTTTCTTGTTCATGTATCTTAACTTACCAAAGACTGATGTAAGTTTCTGATTGTCTTTGCTCCATGATACAATAAGTTCTTTCATCCGATCTCTACCGAACATAATGTCCATTTGAGTCTTGCAATCTTCTACTGAGGGATTGATATCCCATTTACTGTCTTTGATTGTTTCCATGAATCCGATCACAGCATCAATTTCCATTTCAGTCATGTACTTGGATAACTCCGCCGACATATGCTCGAAATTCTTAATCCGTGATGTGTCTGGACGATCAATCCATTGCTTTGGTGGTTGTGTAAGTTTCAATGCATTGCTCCTTGTTCTTCAGCGATTTTCTCACGCATAAGTTCTAGGTCTTTTTCTTGTACAAGTGATCCGATAAACTGATGCACTGTCTTAAGTCCTAGAATCTTCATTTCAAAGACATATTTGTTTTCTTCACTTAGTTCACTGACATCAATGTCCATTAACTTGCAAATGTTCTCATTGATATCAAGCATTAAGGGTTGTAGAGAACACCAGGTTACTCCGTCTGGTCCGTTCTGTAGTACATATCTGTTATTAGTCATTACTTGTCTTTCTTGTTTCTATTGCTGCAAGCACAGCGTCTTTGTGTCCAGCTGGTAGCGTCCAAATTGAACTGCCCTTGACAAACCAATCTGCGAAAACATCAAAGTCTGTTTTGCTTGCTGTTTTTACATAGTTAATTGCACTTTCAGTAGTGCTTACTTGTTGTCTTGTAAAAGGTAAAGTCATTTCTTTTGGTCTTTCTTAACTGGTTCTGCAAAGCCGGCTGCATGTATTGCTGCTGCTTGTTTCTCTGCATCTCTGCGATTTTTGTAGGGTTTACCTGTGTCGCCGTAACGATAATAGCGTTCACCTTTGATCATAATTGCTTGTATTGGCATATGTTTTATTCCTCGTCTAATAAGTCATCGGGTAGTTCTGCTAATATTGCAGGTTTGCCTACTCGGGCTAAAATACTTTCTTCTTCTAATCTATTTATCTCTTTATCATTCTTGCATATCAAACTATGATGCTTTATGACTTCAGGGTCGTTCATGGGTTTACCGCAGTCTATACACCTATGTCCTACCATGACCCATTTCTTTTGCTTCACAGCATAGATGGTCGTGATGTTTACTGGTGGGATTTCATTAGGTATAGTCATAGTTTTCAATATGTTTCTTTGTCTGGTGTTATGAATGGCTTGGAGTCTATCAAACTTCTGAGTATTGTGTTGACCGGGCTTGTTGGAAATCCACTCGATTTCAAAGTCGGGTGGAGGTTTTGCTGGTTTGTTAGTTTGTTTTACATATTTAGCCATACTATTATATATGACTTTTGGGCACTAGGCGTATAATTCTTCTTTAAATAGGTCACGGTACTCGGTTCCCGACCAATGTAGCATGATATCGTAGATATCTTTCTTTGTATGCCAGACTACTTGGTAATAGCCCGGGACACACTTGCTTAGTTGATGTTCCAGTTCTTCTATTGAGAACACTTTATTCTTTACATGTAGGATCTGCACTTAGTAACTCCTCTATAACTGTAGCAAAGTCAATTGCGTGACATGCAGCTGCCATGTCTGCTGCAAAGATAAAATCGTCTGTAATTGCTATTTCTGGATCAAATTCATGTTGATACATATCAACTTGGTTTTGTAGTTGCACCCGTTCTGGCGTAACAGGGTCAAGTATGTCATACATCTTGTCAAAGTTTTCGAATGGGATGTTTCCGCCCGGAGTCAATACAATCTTGTTGATTAGATTTTGAACATCAATTCGTGCTTTGACTTCTTTGTCACCGATAACTGTGACTACAAAGATTTCTTCTACTGAAATAGTTTGATCTTCTTCATCACGAATTGCTGATGTAATGAAGATTTGTTCTGCTCCGTCTGGAAGCGGGCTTTTGTGTAAATGATATTCTTTCATAGTGTTCTTTTCTTTTCTAATCTCGTCTGAAGACCTTTTGCTATACTTTCAGGTGATCGTTTTCTTCCTAAGGCCTTTTGTCTAATTTTTTCTTTGGTTTCATCAGATTGTTTTATACCAAACATTGGATTGTTTTCACCATGGGCATCAGGTCTACTATTGCGTAGTTTCTGTTTGGTTTCCTCAGATACAATTTTATTTTTATGTACTAGACCAATGCGAGCTTTATGTTCGGGAGAGAAAACCCTACCTATTAAACCTAAACTTATTTTTTGTTTTGATTCTTCAGAATGATTAAAATTCTTTCTAGGTATTTTATGTTTGGCTGCTTCTTTCATCTTCCTTTTTGATTCTTCAGAATGAACAGATCCCGTTTTATCAGTTCTAGATAAACCTTTATTGTTAGTTTTGTTAAATGATCTAGGATCATTCCTAGCATCTACTAATTGCAATATTTCAGTTTCTAAATTATACATTTCATCAGGAGTACCTACTTCAATGATTTCTCTTTTCCATTCTGTAGGATTGGATTGCACCATGGGTTTAACTAATAAACTTGAGCAAATATAACCATCATCAGGATGAGCCTTCTTACCAGTGCGACTTCCTACATACCATTTAAGTGTAGGAATGTGTGTCCATTTGTATACATATGCTGTTTTCATTTGAAACTCCAAATGTTTTCTTTGAACTCTACTGAGTTGGTATCCTTAAGGACTTGAAGGTTCAATGTTATTAATGGTTCTATTTTCATATATGAATTGATGATATATTCCAGATGTGTTGCTTGGGTGCTAACTATGTCCGATTGTTGAGAGAAAAGTAAATTGTTCAGCATTCCAGCAACATAACTCTGAGGAGAATTACGCCGTTTGAAATGAGTGCTGAATGGTAAAACTTTGTTTGGCTCACTATACCATTTGACAAAACTCTTAAGATCAGGATCTTTTGCTAATGAAAGTTCATTTAGAAAAGATTGGATCCTGATCAATTTCTCTATTAGCCATGCAGTGTCTTGTGACTCCAGCTGGTAATATGTATTGTTGCTATTTGTCACCTTAACCTCGTATCGTATTGTATAAATCATTATATCATCCTTATACATTTACTTAGTACTATTTCGGTCAAAGTATCCTGTTAAGGGTATTATTTGGAGATTTCATATAACCCTCAGACATTTCGCGGGTCATATGTTTGTTTCTTACTAAGAGATTCGCAGTGCTCATCTCTTTAACACTTCGCTGTCGCTCGTGTTTTGTTGAAACAATCAAAGGACTAAGAAACAAGAACAATGTTTACTGGACTGCTTATATCATTCTTAGGCACAGGCGAGTAGATAATAAAACCTACTCCCTTAAAGATTGTTATTCTTGAGGCTCTGTTACGAGTGACGACAATGATTCAAACAATTACTGTGATGGATTGACTATATCACACAAACTCTTACGAGATGTTTCCGTATTCGCTGTTATATCAAAGATTGAAATCATTGGGTATCTTTGAACAGCCCGAGCCCTCTATCGCTGTTACTATGACTCGGCAATTTTTTATGTACATTACTGTATCTGTTACTATTAAGATCGTAAGAAAGGTTGCAACAAATGAGTTGTTCCTTTAAAGCATCCCTACTAGGTGAGGGGTAGTCTTACGAAATCAGTGCTAATCATCACTACGCTACTGTCTCACATCAGAACAGATTCTCGGTATCTTTGAAGCGATACAGACTTATTGATTAGTTATTTTGAAGTTCTATTATCGTCTTTTTTTAGACTTTAATCTAGTGCTTCTGGGTTGAGTAACCACAAAAGGTGGGTGCTTGAGGGGCCCACTTGTTGTCGCTCTCTTTAGTCTTTCAGGTGCCCATTCCATAAAATCAAAAATATTTTCTACATTTTCTACAAACCATGTTTTGGTTTGGGCATTCCATTGTGCACCTTTTTTCTTGGCTTTTTGTATATCAGCAAACGGTACGACTAAATTGATTTTCATTGTTTTGTTCTCTCTTAATATGATGCTTCCAATCTCTTTTAGCGTAAGATGACAACCCCCACGCTAATAGAGGTTGTCTGATTAAGAAAGCTGTGCGTCACAAGTTCTAAAAGTTTCACACAGACTTATTTATCACCGGACGAATATAACGGTGATTTTTCTTATGTTTTTTGTTGTTTTTACGCAACATACCAAAACTTGACGGTAAATGGTGTCGGTGCTATAATTTGCTTATGAACAAAAAAATCAAATTAGCATATAATTCTCAAAAAGGAAATGCGAAGCGCCGAAATATTGCATGGCATTTCACTTTTGAAGATTGGTGGTTAAAATGGGAACAAAGTGGAAAGTGGGATATGCGAGGTTCTTCTCATGATAAACCTTATCAAATGTGCAGAACTAATGATACTGGACCTTATTCATTTGATAATACTCGTATTGATACTCTTTGGTCAAATATTAATGAAAAGGATCAATCTAAAAGAAAACGACCCGTTAAATTAAGAACATATCCTCCTCGTAGAATTAAACCTAAATCTATAAGAGGTAAAGGTCGCCCGGTGGGGACAGGTATACCTGTAACAATTAATGGGGTAACTTATTCAAATAGACAAGCGGCAGCAACAGCATTAGGAATATTGCGTACTACATTAGTGTACAGATTAAAAGTTGGATATTATAATTAATGTTGCAAAAATACAACAGACAACAAATGGTCCCTGTGCTATAATAAGTCTTCTTTCAAACAAACGGAGTTCAACATGAAATCAAATATTCTTTCCAAAACTTACAAGAAAATCGCTTATTCGCCTGACACAAACGAATGGACATTTTGCAATCGTGCACCAAACAATAGTGGTTATTGTTATCGGCTTGACACAATGCTTTCCAATTACACACGGGGTACTAAATTTTACAATTGTCTTGGTTCAAGCAAACTTACAATTCTAGAAGGTGCCGATCTTTTACTCAAAAAGATGCGCAAAGAAAAAGCAGAAATGGTTAAAAACTTGAAATGGTTGATGGCTGATCCCATCAATTACAAAGGTGCCTATGAGTATTGTCACCAGCGTGGTCTTGCAGAGTTTCCAAAACATATTGAAATGCGCAAAGATACAATCAAGACTTGGACCAAGATTGTCAAAGACATTAAAAAATCTCCCGAGTACATTGTGTATGTACTTACAAAATGAATTAACGCCCGAGCAACTTGTAGCATTATTGCGTGATGAGTTGCATTTGGGCAAGGTGGTATCGATGTCAGAACCAGATGGCATCTTTGAATCAATCGAAGATAAACAACATATATTAAATAGTATATATGAAAAAAATCGCATTTCTAATAAGTGACCAACATCTGATACCACATGGTGGCATTGGATCGTTTTGTAAAAGTTTCAGTGAAATGGTCAAAGAGTCAAACAATGAATTACACATCGTAGTTGACAAGAAACCATCAAACAATTTTGCATATGATCTAACTGATCTAGAGAATGTCTTTGTCAAGTACAATGACAAACCATTGAGTTATGCAACACATCAAAAGATTTTCATGTATGGTGAAAGTGTCAACTACGAAAAGATAATCAATTTCCAACAAGTTATACTAGAACTTCTTGAAGTTCATACCTACGATTACATTGTTGTCAATAGTCAAGAAGCGTTTGCGGCAATCGCAACACTTGATACAAAAACAAAAGTGATTTTGTACACACACTTGTATAAGCAGATTTATCCAGATGCAAATGTGCATGATGTATTTTTACCTGCTTACCACAACTTTTTTGGCATCTTTCTCAAAGTAGACCATATGATTGTGGGAACACAATCAGAAAGAAATAAAAAGAAATTACTTGAGAATGGATCAATTCATGTTGAAGTGTTACCGATGCCAATGAGCGAACGAACCTTGCTAACTGAGAATTTTGAAGAACGAAGTGGTGTGTTGTTCATTGGTCGTTGGGAAGCAGGTAAGAATCCAGAAGCATATATTAAAGTTATGAAAGAAACTGGTTTACCTTGCAAAGTTATGACTAATGCGAATGGTGCAAAGAAGTTTGAGAAAGCATTTAGTGATGCGGGAATTACTGACTATGAAATTCGCACAGGCATTACTGGTAAAGAAAAATCTGATTTCATCAAAAGCTGCCAAGTGTCATTCAATTGTAGTTTGATTGAAAACTATCCGTTTGCGTTTGTTGAATGTGTAGGTCACATGCCGGTAGTTGTGTTAGACAAACAAGATTGGTCAGACAATTTTGATTTGAATTTCTTTGTTAAGACTTCAGTAACAAACGCTAGCAAGGCAATCAAAGAAGCATATGCTATTGATATCAATAGTCGGTACAGTCAAGGTAGTTTAGAATATGTCAAGCAACTTGACAAGAAAGCAAAAGCATCATGGTTAAAATACTAATCATCCTGACAAGTGTCCTGGCTTTGTCAGGTTGTGCAAGCAAATGCACAAGTCATTGCGTTTTTGGTTTCGGGCCGGGTTCGGATGCGTTCGTTGCTGTAGCAAAACACTATAATGACCGCGACCCATGTATCTTAGAAGGTAAGCCAGCAGGCACAGTTCGTGCAGATTTTTGTAGTGCAAGCAGCGGTAAGATTGTACGCATTACAAAGAGTTCTGGTAACAGTTACATTGTACAACAAAGATGAAACCCATAGAACAACAAACACATGTAGATGCCTATGTGTTATTTAAATTAGACACTACTGGAAAGTTTTGTATTGAATCTGGTAGTGTCACTGAACAAGGTGACTTGGGAATTGGTGTGTACAGTGATATGAAGAAAGCACAGTACCAGCAAATGATTCTTGCATTGAAAGGTATCAATGTACAGATTTATCATTTGGAACATCCGTTGTAGGTAAGCACCTATTGCTATAGCACAGATAATGCTCTGAGTCATCCGTACTCAGATATGATTGGTGTTACTATTGCGAGGTGCTTACAACAAATACTTATCCACAAAAAAGCACGATCTAGTCGTGCTTTAGTTGTAGAGTGCAGAGATGCTAACAATAGGAATCAGAATGCAAATAAAGAATTAAGCGTTAGCACCCCTGCGAAAAAAGTGTACAGTGCAACCATAAAGGAAATAGACTATGGCGTAGTACGAAGACTTTAAAAACTACACTGTACAAAAATATTTATGCTTTCTTTACAACATACAATATTTTTATTTGCCCAATGTTGATCTTAGCATCCATTGAATCTTATAGTGGTCATCAAGACGACCTTCTAAGTAATTAATCAGTCCATAGCAGTTTTCTTTTTGTGCTAGTGCATGTGCAACACGGATAGTTTCGCAAACAATCTCGGTGTCAGCAAGCAATTCTTTGACCATTTCTAGTCCAGCTGGTGTGTCTGATGCATCACTTACTTTGGCTAAAGTACTGATTCGTTTCATGCTGAATGGTACGATTGCCTGTAGTGTTCGTATTTCTTCTGCTATCAGGTCGATGTTGTCTTGTGCATCATCATAGACCATTTCAAATAACTTGTGATACTGAAAGAAGTCAGGTCCAACTACATTAACATGATAGCCATGTGCCTTTGTATAATACTGAAAGTTTGTTGCGAAGTAAATCTTCATCGCATCAATTAATTTGTCCATCTCATTTACCTTTTCTTATCTAATTTGTCTTCAATACGAGTAAGCTGTGACTTTACTTCACTGAGGCTTTTGCTTGTATTTTCAACACTATTTATTGACACTGCAACCTTTTTATCTAATTCTTCTATCTTGTTGTTCATGTTGAGGAACCCGGTACCGCCCATTGAGCAGGCACCAATTACAATCCAGGTAAGTTGAGCAGAACTAAAATCAATCATAACAAGTATTTATTCACTTACGATATCTAGAGGGATACCGAAATAGTTTTTGGCTTCTTCTTCAGTAGCAAAGTAATACCAACCATCGACGGGCAGTGTACTTAAGTCGGTAGTGTCTATATGTAGCATAACTCCATCGGTAAATGTTACATATGGGCCAAACATTAATATTTCATTTTCGTATTTGTAAAACATATTTTTATCCTGTCACATTATAATATTTGAATGATGCAATATTGGTATTCAAATACCTTGCATTTACTACCGCTGCTGTACTAACGACCTTAGTTGGAACACTTACTACAATTGTAGTTGATGTAGGTACATCAACAATTATTGTTTCATATCTAAGAACACAACCACTATTTATATTAGCACCAATTGCTACCGGTGCACCACCCTTAGTAAGCGCAACTTGAAATGTATTTGCAGTTGGGTTAATAACATAATATATGGTATTAATTGTCAATGGTGTTGCAGATGGTGGTACTGCACTCCATGCTACCATAGTATCAGTTAAAAATCCATGATTTGTGTAAGTAACTGTATTAACACCGGTTTGTAGTGTCACACTAATTGAAGGAAACACCGGGTTACTTCCTACCAAATACATTCCTACTTTATATGCCGCACTATTTGATACTGTTAATGTAGTTGAACCTATTGCTTGACCTGCAACCAATGTCCCGCTAGTAATAATAGGATCAGCACCCGGATTATTAGTAATAGTTAATGTCTGTGATGTAATTGTATTAGCACTTACATTAGTAAATAATTCTTCTAATGCTTCTTTTTGCAAACCACAATTGGTAATTGCAATTTGAACTTTTGACCCAGTGAATTGTATTCTAGAAATATTGTTACCAGAAATTGTACCCACCGCGGCAGTAAGTTTACTCATATCCCATGCAGGTATATTCACTAAACTAGTACAGCTGGTGAATGTTGATGCAATGGTAGTAACATTGCTAGTATCCAATATTGGAATATTTACTAAACTAGTGCAATTTTGGAATAGACCATTCATTGCAGTAACTTTATTCGTATTAAGAAGTGGTATACTTTCCAATGTTGTACACTGATTAAACATTAATGTCATATTGGCTACCTTTTCCGTATTTAATAATGGAACTTTTTTCAGTGATGATGCAAATTGAAACATACTAGCCATATTAGTTACATTACTGGTATTTAATAATGGAACCTCATTTAAGGACGTGCATGATAAAAACATACCTGTACAGGTAGTTACCTTAGTCATATCTAATAATGGTATTGTTTGTAAAAGTTTACAAGTTGAAAACATACTATTCATGATAGTTACATTACTGGTATCGAGTAATGGTATAGATTCTAAACTTTGACAAGTTCCAAACATTAGACTTAAATCAATTGCTTTGCTAGTATTGAATAACGGAATATTTCGTAATGCTCTGCAATCACTAAAAGTACTATTAAAAGTAGTAACACTCTCTGTATTAAACAATGGTACTGAAATTAATGATTGACATCCTGAAAACATAGCGTTGACTATAGTTAATAAATTGGAAGTTTGTAAAGTAGGTGCATTAATTAATGAGTTACATGCAGAAAACATGTTAAACATAGTAGTTACTTTTGGAAGATTGAAATCAGGACATTCAGACAAACCATAACAATATTGAAACATACTTGCCGTCGTTGTCACTTTTTGCAAATTATAAGCAGGCAGAGTATTTAAGGCATAGCAGGAATTAAACATACTATCACATGCAGTAACATTCTCTGTATTAAAGTATGGTGCAACTTTTAATGAGGTACAATTACTAAACATGGTACTAGTAGTGATTAATAATGATGAAAAATTTAATGGTGGTATTGTAGTTAATGAATTACAATTTTGAAACATGGCTTGTGCACTGGTTACCTTTGAACAATCAAAATTAGGTATTGACCGTAATTGACCGCAATTATTAAACATAAATCGAGTACTGGTAACTTTAGGAGTATTTAATTCGGGTACAATTGCTAAATTTGTACATCCAGAAAACATCTGAAATAAACTATTCATGTTAGAAAAATCAATACTAGATGGTACAACCACTAAACCAGTGCAATTATTAAACATGCTATTCATATCATATGACAATGAGGTAATATTTGAAAGGTTATATGTTGGAATAGATTGTAATTTAAAACAATTTGCAAAGGTAGAAGCACTACTAAAATTTGTACCAGTTGATAATAATTCAAATTGTTCAAGGTATCCGCAAGGAGTAGTAGCAGATGCTGAGCCAAGCAGTAGACTGGTGAGACCTGGCCCACTAATACGCATGTCAAGCCATTTATTATAATATAACGGTAATGTTGGACTATTAACATATTGTACAATAAAACTATAACTATTAATAATACCTACAGTAGGGTCGGCCGAAGTTGCAGTAACAATAACTTGTTTATAACCTAATGTACTCAATGTTGAAATATTAATATCATTATAATTATATCTATGTTGTTGTATACCAAAACCTGGAACTGTCTCTGTTGTGCCATCTCCCCAATCGATTGTAATTGGAGCATAACCACTAATATTAGTAGTAGATGCAGTAAGCTGACTAATACTTACAATATATGATCTACCTGCCGTAGGTGTACCGACGGTGGATGCACTTATTATGTAGGTACCAGTATCGCCGGTACCAGTACCAAATGCTTTTATATATACGCCATTTAAATTTGATAATCCAGTAATTACCATACCTAATGAAATTGTACCACTAGTAACATTAGTTATAGTTAATGTAGTACCACTAAAACTACCGGTAAATGTAGCCAAATTAATATCAGTAATATAAGTGCCAGCCGTTATACCGGTAGCAGATAAATATTGACCTACTACAAAGTTTGCAAAACTGGTTCCGCTATATATGTTTCCAGCTGCGCCCTGGCCTGCCGGACCAGTTCCATCACTGATAAATCCAATACCACCGAAGGTAGTTCCGGTTGTACCAATAGTCATTGCTAGATAATTACTCGATGTATCATGTATTGCTACCAAACCAGCAAGTTTATCTTCAGTAGGAGAAATTGTAGGTAATGTTAACCAATCGATTGGTCTTATCCAAGGAATAGTAACTTGATTATCTAATGGTAATGGAGTACTAATTGGTATATCTCTGCGACCATTATTGATACCCGTCTTGCTAACAAGATTAATACTCATTATGCGATCTCCGAACCAAACAGACTAAATGAAACAGTATCAAGGCTAGTATAAACTGTTACCACATCAGTTGCTGCTAACGAAACACCTAATGTAAGGAACAATGTGTCGTTTGCTGATACAATTGCATCATACACAATATACTGACTAGTTGCAAGTGCTGCACCTGCAGGACGAATTGCTACACGCACCGTTGTAGTTGGACCTTGATTGCAAATACTAATTGTACTGCAAACTGCTGATGTTGCTGCTGGAACAGTATACAAGTCTGTTGCTGTTGTTGCTGCTGGAATCGATTGTCCCAGAACTTTATATGATACTGCCATTTTACATGCCTCCCAGCAAGAATGATGGGGTGAAATCAGTTACTGTAGAACCGCCACCACCTGATTGCGCTACCCAAGAAAGAGTTCCTGAGCCATTTGTTTGAAGTACATAACCACTTGTACCTCCACTGATATTTATGTTAGATACAGAGCCAAGGTTTAAACTTGTGCCGTTGTAAGTAACAGTACTGATTCCACCAAAGACGCCGTTGTCGTTAAATTGTAGTTGAGTGTTTGCTCCACCAGGAGAACCACCTCCGCCACCAGACTGTGCAATCCATAACCCGTTACCGGATAGTACTTGACTACCATTACCATTGTAATTTGTAGTTGCGATGTTACCGATGCCAACAACATTACCTACTGCTACTGCATTTGCTGTAGTTGCGAATGTTGCAAGACCACTAGTTGTTGCATATGCTGCATTTGCTACTTCACCAGATACATTAGCACCTGCCACACTATTTGCACTTGCGGCTACTGTTGCACTGCTCGCCAATCCAGTCAATGCACCAACGAATGTAGTTGCAGTAATAGAACCGGCTGCTAAATTCATTGTAAGATTGTTTGAACTTTTTATAGCAGTAGAAGTGTAATTATTACTATTGCTATTAATACCCAATATTGGTACACTAGCAAGTGTGCTAGTATTTGTTACTATACTAGTTGCGGAACTTGCAACACCACTTAATGAACCACTGAATGAAGTTGCTTGTAATTGACCTGTGCTAGCATTATATTTGTATGTAGCACTATCAGTTTGTAATTGATTGTTGCCAGTTGCACTTGTTGCAAATACAGGATAAGTAGTTGTTGCAGATCCTGCAGCCAATGTAGCACCCAATGTTGTATTTGCTGTACCTGCAGTCGCAACAGATAAGTTAGCAACTTGTGTTGTGCTTGAAACTGAGAATGGAGCAGTGCCAGTTGCGACATTACTAATAAAACCACTAGCAGTTATGTTACCGGATACATTTAAACTAGTTAATGTACCAAGACTAGTGATGTTTGCTTGCGCTGCATTTACAACTGTACCAGCAAAGTTTGCATAGTTCGCATCATAACTTGGTAAGTTAATCCATTGGGTGTTGTAATCAGTTGCATCAATCTTGCTGAGTACTTGTCCTGCTGTTCCACCAATAGCAACACCTGCACCAGTCGCGCCGGTTGCTCCAGTAGCACCTGTGTCGCCAGTGTCACCTTTAACGC
>Ga0099851_1000658_pt1 | contig 14477 bp, 28 predicted proteins | sample CB_VirMetaG_6_FD_78176 | JGI IMG/M metagenome (GOLD analysis project Ga0099851, IMG submission 78176) | Freshwater to marine saline gradient viral communities from Chesapeake Bay - CB_1508_2 Viral MetaG | ecosystem: Environmental > Aquatic > Marine > Coastal | place: USA: Chesapeake Bay... | reverse complement strand
GACTTCCACGGGTAGCACCCATCCCTAGGCCCATAAGATGGCACCGGTTCATGACCGACCTAGGGAACCAAACCTAAATCAAACTAAAATGAAAAACACAACCAACGACATGGATAAGGTTAACAGCCTTATCAAAACCATGACCGCCCTAGTAAACGAGGGCGTACTGAATGGCCTTACAATGGAGCACATCCTACATAAGGTCAGAGCCAAGACAGAAAACGACTCCTATTTTGCCACTTGGCACGACAACCACTTAGAAAAAAAGTAACCATGAAAAAGACAATCTTCATCGTGAGCCTTGCGCTCAACCTGTTCTCATTCACGAGAAGCACCGACAGCCAAATCGTCAACACCTTAGAGGACTTGAGCGAGTGGCTAGAGCAAGACATCGAGGCCGCCCTCGACCATGGCGACAAGGCCTTGGCCGACAACTTGGCTCAGTACAAGTTCCACATCGACGACCTTGTTGAGGAGTGCTTCGAAGACATCAACCAAAACTAAACCACCATGAGATTCATTTACAAAGACATGAAAGACGAAGGCTCTATCGTCGAGAACCTCACCCTACAAGATGTACGGATGATGATTGAAGAGCACAACGAAGAGTTCGGCACTGACTACAGGTCAATCGCAGACTTCAACTTTGGAGAGCAGTTCAAAATGTTCCTCGAGCACACCAAAGCAGTTGCTGTTCAGATGTACCTGGAGGAGAACGGCTACAATGTCAAGAGAATGGGCGACCTAGTATGGGTGACCATTTGGACCGAAGACCTTGAGTGCTCCATGCAAGTCATGGTCGACCTAGAAGACCCTAAATGGAACAACATATAAAATAACACTACCATGAAAATTAAAGACATTCGATCAATCCAACAAGAGATTGGGTACGACTCAATCCAACGACTCATTGACAACGGCGACGCATGGAAGATGGAAGGCTCGACGGGCCGACTAGCCATGAGCATGCTGAAGTCAGGCGCATGTTTCTTGCCAAAGAAAGCATTCTACGACTACTACGGCAACAAGGTACCAAGCCGTGATGAACTAGCCGAAGGCACCACCGGTACCATTCAAAACTCAATCAACTACTACAACAACCGACATGAACGCATCTAAACTGATTCGCCAAATCCAAGAACTCGCCATCGAGCATGGCGTGAGTCTTGACGACCTGAATGTAAACTTCCGATACGACTTGAACTCTGATGTTCACAACATTAGGCATGTGTTCGAGGACCTATACGACGAAGAGACCAACACCACGCTGACGAGCATCAGCCTATTATCAACCGACGAAGAATTTTAACATGAGCAATCTACTAGCATTATCCCGCAACGCTGAGACCAACAATACCGGCTTCAGTTACAACATCACCACCGGAGAGGAGGCACCGAGCCACGGCTACATGGCCGCCATGGACGGCCACGAGATGGAGGTCAGAAAGGGCCAAGACCTAGTCAACCAAATCAAAATCTACACCCTATTCAATGCAGACCTTTTGTCTGACGGAGAGACCTACCTTGGGTGTTGGTTTGACCAGGAGACCGAGTCGTGGTACCTTGACATCAGCCTACATTTTGAGACCCTAGAAGAGGCACTTGCCTATGGTCTGAGCAACAACCAAAATGCTGTTTGGGATTTGGCACAAAATCGATCAATAGACCTCTAATGTCACGCTATTGTCAGGCTACTAAAGTAATTTTGTGTTGGTCAGTGCTGTTTCGTCTAAAACAGCATCGTACAGCATTCAAAACAGCATCGTGTAATTAACTAACTTTCAATAACTTACTTACTAAAATGTAGAAATGCTGTTTTATTTCCCATTTCTAGAAAAATTAAAACATAGAAAGAATAAAAGAAATAAAAAGTAAAAAAGGGAGATTGAAACAGCATTTCAGCATTCTCTCATGCACGCATGAGAGACTACTTAATTCGCTCAACCATGACCGAAAGACTAATCAAACACATTGAGTCGCACACCCAGCTGATGGCATCAGTAAAACTTGTATGCGACAGAGTATTTTTCAGCGACCTCGACAGGTCGGACGCTGCCTTTGAGATGAGGGGACGCCTTACGCAAGTGATGGACTGGGACCCTGACCTGTGGCACAGCATCCGAGGCGTCAACTTCGCTGATGTTGTCGAACACTTCATGTATGAATTTTATGAGAACGATTAAAGCATTTATCAAATGGCACATCCAACGACGCATCAACAGACGCAATGTAGTCCACGAGGTGCCACCAAGACCATGTCCCCCACGGGACCCGTATGTTGACGGATTCAACGAGTACACACAAAATTTAGAAAAATGGAAATTGAACAAAAAGTAAGAGAGGCTGTCCGCAACCACATGGGTATGAACATCGAGTTCTTTATCAACAGCGGACGCAGACTAAGAGACCATGTGATTGTTCGTCAGTCACTCATGTATTACCTACGACAGCAGGGCCACACCCTGAAGTCGATCGGCAAGTTCTTTGGCCGTGATCACTCAACCGTGATTCACGCAGTCGAGGCTGTCGAGAACTGGAAAGCACTACCCAAGAACTACAAGTACGAGAATGTCGTGTACAACAAGATCTTCTCAAAAGAAACAGACCTAACCATCAACAAAATGAGCAATGTATTAACATTTCACCGAACCATCATCAGCAAGGGCGAGGCCATGTACAACATGGAGACCCAAGAGTTTAACCCTAGCAACGGATACTTCATCCAAGCATCGACACCCGTCGTGGTGCCGGTATCAAAGTTCTCTCTCGACTCACTATTCGAGAAGGATAGCATCATCGTCACCAATCTAGACATGTTGGAGGACGAGACCATATTCCTCCGTGGACGCGTTCTAGGATCCTCTGTTGAACTTTCTATCATGCAAGAATATCCAACCATGACAGACGCAGTGAACGAGGCCCTAGAGTTACGACAGCGTGTCGTCTACGACGCATACAACAAACAGGAGGTGGCTATATGATGCACCCTGATGCACTGATGCACCTCATCTTGAGCGTGTGCAAGAGCCTCATCCGCCTGTTGGGCTGTGTGGCTGTGTTCATTAACGGAATGGGACTAGAGGCTATGGCCGCTGCGTTCTTTATCGCTGAGTTAATTGGAATCGGGGAGGAGTTGGTATGATTGCCACTGGATTCATGAACGACAGCAAGTTGTGGATAAATGCATCGGAGTACGAGCAGATATTCCATCACAACGGCAGCGACTACTTCATCAACTACGGGATCAAGGTCTCACGGGACAGAGAGACCGGAGAGTTGACACTGAAGAACACCCGCATAGGCGGAGACTTCTATGGTCCACTGACCTACATCCAAGAGTCATGGATGCGAGTGTATGGGTTCGAGATTGGGGCACGGCTCATCTCCATTCACACGCTCATGCAGTGGGTGAAGGTGGCCAACCGGAACATACAAAACTCGAAGAATGCGTCGACTATCGAGAAGTACAAGACAAGACGCACATCATTATTACAAGAAATTAGAAACCATCATGAAAAAATTAATGCTTTGGGACGACGAGTCCTTGACGATGAAGCCCGCGAATACTTGCAGAAGATTGTTGTGGGTATCTTTAACAATGAATTTGCTTTTAGCGTTAGCGATAGCGACATCGAAGACATCGGTTAGCACTAGGGTCGTTCACATGATCCACAGGGATACGATAAAGATTGATCCCATGCCGCTCACTGACTCAGCCATCACGTCAGAATTGGTGAAGTTGGGGTGTGTGCTGCCGAATGTGGCACTGGCTCAGTTCAAGATTGAGAGTGGCCACTTCAAGTCGGCCATCTGCAGAGAGAACTTCAACTTGGCTGGAATCAAGACCAGCCGATCCAAGTATGTCATCGGGAAGAACCGAGACCACTGCGTGTACCGATCCTATCGTGACTGCCTGAAGGACTATGTCCGGATTCAGAACCGATACCTGAAGAACATCGACGGCAAGTACGCTGCTCCTGGCGATTATGTAAACAAGATAACACAAGTAAAATGAGAGGAAGAAGATTTGATATTGTGCCCAAGCGTCATTGGTTTGAGCACGAGGACAAGGGCGAGGCAGAGTTCACTGCTGTCGAGCACTTCGAGGAACTAGAGTTCGAGAGCCCAATCTACTATGTACGGCCAAACGGGAAGGGTACGAGTTTCTACCAAATACCACAGGGCATATCAGTCATAGCGGAGAGGTCAACACTACTGAAGCAGATTGCGGGGAGGCACATCTACACATGTTCATGAAGATGGCTGAACTTGTCGCTGGCCAGTCATACTGCAAGAGGGCCCAAGTTGGGGCTGTCATTGTCAAGGATGGGAATGTGATTGCCATCGGGTACAACGGCACCCCATCGGGCTGGCCTAACATATGCGAAGATGATAGTGGAAGAACGAGGGAGGAGGTGCTCCACGCTGAGTCGAACGCCATCGCCAAGTGCGCAAGGTCGGTGTCGTCTAGTGATGGTGCCCATCTTTATGTGACCCACTCGCCTTGCGTGGACTGCGCCAAGTTGATCATACAGGCCGGCATCGGGAAGGTTTTCTACAAGGTAACCTATCGTGACCTGCGTGGGATCGGGATGCTGATCATGCACGGGATCGATTGTGAACAAGTTGTGTATTAGGCGCATGTAACTGATTTTAAATTTGTTAAACCATATGCTAAGCGTCAGAATTGTAGAAGCCAAAGTCAACGGCATCCCTTTGTGGAGGGTCTACGTCAACCAAAATGTTGAGGCCACATTCCCGACATACGAAGCAGCCCTAAAGTATGCAAAGGATCGGTCACGATTTGGAGATGATAATTCCGTCACTTAACTGACGCTATTTAGCTAAATTCAGTCAGTATGGGCTATAATTGACCGATATATAGCCCAACTTTGACCGATAAATATTATGAGTAAACTAAATCAAACAAAAATCCCAATGGATATTGAGCCTACATACAGGCTAGTCCGTGAACAAGACGGCTTAACTCATCATGGAAGACAGATTGGCTGGATTGAGTGGAATGAGGATGGAACTTTCAAGGTACAACATGATGAGCCAGCTATTGGCAGGTCATGTATGCTGGATCCTCACAGAATGCAATTCACATGGCTAACCACTAAGGTAACCGAGATAGTAGATCAGAAGGATGACTATGTGAAATTCAACACACTAAACTCAACCTATGAGTTGTGGAAAGTCTAAAAACGGGCGCAAATGATTAAAAACAGGCGCATATTAACCCGAACGGGAATAAATAAAAATAAAAGAGAAATGAAAACACCAATGCAAGAGTTGATTGAGCATTTAGAAACTTGGATGCTTGATGACAAATACGTTCAAGACAACCCGTTGAGTTATGAACTATATATGGTTCAACACGCCAATCAAATGGTTCAAGTAAAAGAGCACTTTATTAGATTGTGTAAATCAATGCTCCAGAAAGAGAAAGAGGTGATTATGGATGCTCACATTGAGGGTCAAAGAGTATTTGATAAATTTCCACACACACAATGGACTAATGATCAAGCAGAACAATATTACAACGAAAACTTTAACCAAATAGAAATGAAACTAGTTAGCCTACAACCATTCGATGACGAGTACCAAGTCTTTGACTTCAATGACCAAGTACTTTTTAAGGGAACTCAAAAAGAGTGCGTGACATTTATGAGTAGTTCGTCTGATCTAAGGTGTGTTGAGTGTGGTGGTAACAAAGACGTTAAGCTGAGTGCCATGCAAAACTTTATGGCATTTTGTGAAAATTGCAGAGATATTTATAACATAAAATGAAACAAACACCAATGCAAGAAATGTTGGAATGGGTTAGGGCAACCCTGCCAATGGATTTAGACTGGCCAAGAATGATTGAGCAGAAGATTGAGTCAATGCTTGAGAAAGAGAAAGAGGTTATTATGGATGCTTATATATTTGGTATTCAAGATGAATATGTAATTGGATCACAACGATACTACAACGAAACCTTTAACACTAAATGAAATGGAGAACTGGACTAAACTATATTGCTCAGACTACTACGAGGTGAGTGACGCAGGAAATGTTAGAAGCGTTGAAAGAGTTGTGCCACATTCCAGATACGGGAAGATGAAACAAAAGGGTAAGGTGTTGAATACGGCTACCAATAAACACGGGTACAAACTCTTTACAATAAGCGAAAACGATGTTAAGTCAACCATCTATGTACATACCGCTGTATTTAATTCATTTAACGGAACTGAGCCTGACGGGTGTAGATTTAATGTCATTGACCACATAGATGGAGATGTATTAAACAATAGATTAGATAATCTTCAGCGCATTAGTCAATCAGAGAATGTACTTAAAGGAGATAGACATAAATACACAAAAGAGAAATGAAAGACCAAGAAAGAACATCCAACATACGACTGGATGAGGTGAAAATAACCCTACCCATAGTGTGGAGTTCAGCAAAATCAGAGATTTATGCTTTGATACTAAGGGATTCAGCTGGCGTGTATCACTACTTTAACCCTGACGGAACTTATGACGGGTATTCGGCAGATCCACATATTGATGGTGAGACAGGAACTTTTAATAACTAATAACAATACCAAAATGAAAACACTAGTAATTTTATCTGTATTCGCCATGGAGATTGGCGGTTACCAGTACGCATTCAAGGACTCAGCCACTGGCCAGACTGGCCGGATGAGACTGCCTGAGCGCATGAGCGTTGGAGACACTGTAATTATCGACTCATTGTACAGAATTGAAGGATATATCCCAAAAAGATAGTACCTTTAATGTACCATGATTGATAACTTGTTGACAACTTCACTTGCGTTGGAACTAAAGGCTGGGGTATTTTTGTACATTGAACATGAAAAGAGATTCATCTACTGCCATCACGTATCGATCGATAGCGACTCCGTCAAGGTCATGTTCGCTCACACCGAGACAGATGAAGGACATGTTCAAGCAGACATCTTTGACATCGATCATGATGCCATCGTGGACTACTTCCAGCCATGCACAATCAACTATAATTAAAATGACAACAGAAGAAAAAATAACAATAGCGTGCGAAGAAATAAAAAGCTTGCTTATTGAAAAAAACAGAAAGTACGGCGATTCTGCGATGAACCCATCAAGGATCTTTTCGAAGGCCGACTCAAAAGAACAGCTTAAAGTTAGAATAGACGATAAGCTTAATAGAATAATGAACCAACAATCGGACGATACTGAAGATTCTGTAATGGACCTGATTGGATACCTAATACTATTAAAAATATCTAAATAAAATGGAAAACCAAAAATCAAACCAAAAAAGTGTTTACGAAGTCTTATCCGCTATTAACGTAAACGACAAGACCGAGAAAAAGGGAAACCAAACCTATCTGTCTTGGGCATATGCCTGGGCAGAGGTCAAGAAACACTTTCCAAACGTACAGCGCAAGGTGTACGAAGATCCAAGCGGAAACAACTATTTCACAGACGGCAAGACATGCTGGGTGAAGGTCGGTGTTGAGATCGATGGCATAGAGCACATCGACTACCTGCCGATCATGGACATGCGCAACAACGCCATTCCATTGGAGCGTGTTACATCATTTGATGTAAACAAAGCCATCCAACGATCAGCCACCAAGGCTATCGCTATGCACGGTCTGGGTCTGTACATCTATGCCGGAGAGGACATGCCTGAGTCTGCCGCTGAGTCTGCCGCTGAGCAGATGAAGAAGGACGGATTCAGAGTTGCCACTCAAGAAGACAAAGACAAGGCCGGAGTCATTGACCGAAAGGCATTGACCAAGTTCATGACCGCTGCCAAAAAGCGTGGCGAGACATGGGATCAGGTCCTAGAGGCGATCGAGGCCAAGAAAGGAAAGTTAGACATCAAGACCAACGCAGAGATTTACAATGAGTACCATCAACTTGCTTAGGTCCGATGAGAACTACTACGGAGCAGAAGGCAAGAAGTACTTATCCAACTCTGATATTGGTTCTCTATTAAAAGATCCGTTCACGTTCAGGAAGGACAAGCCCAAAACCGTTCCGATGGTGGAGGGCTCATACTTCCACACGGCTTTATTGGAGCCTGAGAAACTGGTGAACTTTCAATTCGTTGATGCATCAACACGTTCAACCAACAAGTACAAAGAAGCCGCTGGTGGAGACATCCTGCTGTTGGAAAGCGAGAGGGCTGACCTAGACAGAATGGTCGACACCATCCAAGGCAACATCGAGTTCTTTGATATGGTGTACGCTGAAGGTGCCAAGTTCGAGGAGCCTGCCATCGGGGAGATCAAGTCTACCATGTGGAAGGGAAAGGCCGACGTGCTTACCGCTGACTATATAGTGGACCTGAAGACCACGAGCAACATCGACGACTTCAAGTGGTCGGCACGAAAGTATAACTACGACTCACAGGCGTGGATATACAATCAGCTGTTCGGTGTTCCGTTAGTATTCATTGTCATCGAGAAGAAGACATGCCGTACCGGATTGTTTGAGTGCAGCGAAGCCTTCTTAGACGCTGGGCGTGAGAAGGTGTACAAGGCGATCGAGGTGTATAATAAGTTCTTTGCACCAGGAGCCACAGAAAAATTGTCCCAGTATTTTATTCAAGAAACCCTTTAATTAATTTTATATGTCAAGTTTAGTAACAATTTCACTCGATCTGTCTAAGATCGACAAATCACGAATCGTCGAAGGTAAGAATGGTGCCAAGTATTTGGACCTTACCATCTCTGTAAACGACGAGACCAACGACTACGGAAAGAACGCAAGCGTCTACCACTCACAAACAAAGGAGGAGCGTGACCAAAAGTCAGCCAAGTCCTATGTGGGTGGCGGCAAGGTTGTTTGGACTGATGGCAAGATTGCTGCAGCCGAGAGCAAGCAGCAGGCGCCAAAGCCTAAGCCACAGCCGCAGCTGGATGACGACATGCCATTCTAAGTTTCACACGGGGCCTTTCGGGGCCCCTTTTAATCAAACCAAATGAACGTAACGATATTTAAAGACATTAAAGACACAGAGACCCCGTTCTTTAGGGACGTGATGGTCGTATTGGATCGCATCCGTGACGGCAAGTCAAAGGATGTTGTGTCTAAGATCCGAGCAGAGAAGGATAAGACTAAGAGGAACTTGATCAAACAGCAGCTTCCTGCCGTGTGTTTCTCTGGCGAGTTCAACAAGAGAGAAGACAAGGCCCTTGTTAAGCATAGTGGCCTTATCTGTCTTGACTTTGACAACTTCCCTGGACGCACAGAGATGGGCTCCATGCGTGAGGTATTGATGAAGGACAAGTACACGTTTAGTGTGTTTACGTCTCCAAGCGGAAACGGGCTAAAGGCTTTGGTCAAGATACCGGCTGATCCTGACAAGCATAGAGACTACTTCGAGGGCCTTCAGAATCACTATGACTCTGAGTACTTCGACAAGAGCTGTAAGAACATAAGCCGTGTATGCTATGAGTCATACGACCCTATGATCTTCATCAACGAGGACAGCCTGACGTGGACCGGTATTGTTGAACGTGAGTACGAGCAGTATGACGTTTCTTCTTCCGCACCAATAATAAAGATTAAGGACAGCAACGAGATCGTTAGACGCCTTACCCTTTGGTGGGACAAGAAGTTTGGTGTCGTGGTAGGTGAGCGTAACAATAACCTATTCAAGCTTGCCGCTGCGTTTAATGACTTTGGCATCAACAAGGACATGGCACACTTTGTCATGGCTGGGTACCAGCACGACGGGTTCCCTGCGTCTGAGATCAAGACCATTGTTGAGAGCGCATACCGAGCAACGGAGAAGTTTAACACAAAGTGCTTTGAGGACACTGACACCATTGATAATGTCAAGAGACAAATCAGAGGAGGTGTGCCAAAAAAAGAACTGCGGACTCAGCTTAGGGATGCTGGAGTTGAAGATTCCGCTATTGATAATGTCATTCGAACTGCAGAGGAAGACTCGGGTGTTTCCGAGTTCTGGACCAGAAGTGACAGAGGCGTCGTCAGCATCGCTCCACATTTGTTCAAACAATTCTTAGAAAGCAATGGGTTTAGGAAATATAGGCCGGATGGGTCTGATGCGTTTATCTTCGTTAGGGTTACGAATAGCCTTATATCGAGTACTTCGGAAGATATCATCAAGGACTTTGTACTGAGCTATCTAGAGAAGCTTGGTGATATGTCGGTGTACAATCACTTCGCTGACAAGACCAAGTACTTCAAGGAGGACTATCTGAAGCTGTTGTCGCCTGTTGACGTATACTTCATGCAAGACACAGCAGATATATCGTACCTGTACTTTAGAAACTGTGCCGTTCAGATAAAGAAGGACGACGTACGGATCATCGACTACATAGATCTCAATGGTTTTGTGTGGAAGGATCAGGTGATTGATCGTGACTTCGAGGTGTGCAACAGCACGAAGTGTGACTTCAAGCAGTTCATACAGAACATCAGCGGAAAGGATGGCGAGCGTGTAGGATCCATTGAGAGTACCATCGGGTACCTACTGCACGGGCACAAGCGTTTGTCGTACTCTCCTGCTGTGATCATCAATGACGAGGTGATATCTGACCAGCCTGAAGGTGGAACTGGTAAGGGTATCTTTGTCAATGCCATCGGCAAGATGAAAAAGATGGTGACCATTGATGGCAAAGCGTTTAATTTCGAGCGATCGTTTGCATACCAATTGGTATCGGCAGACACTCAAGTGCTGACGTTTGACGACGTTAGAAAGCACTTTGACTTCGAGAGGTTGTTCTCTATCGTAACGGAGGGGATAACGCTTGAGAAGAAGAATAAGGACGCAATTAAAATACCATTTGAAAGGTCACCGAAGATTGTCATTACAACGAACTATGCCATCAAGGGATCCGGTAACTCATTCGAGAGGAGAAAGTGGGAGCTGGAGTTCAAGAAGTTCTATTCAAAGGACTATACGCCATTCGAAGAGTTTGGACGTATGCTGTTCAGTGACTGGGACGAGGACGAGTGGTGTAGGTTTGATAACTACATGATCAGTTGTCTTCAGATGTACCTTGAGCATGGCCTGGTCAAGAGTGACTTTGTCAACTTGAAGGAGCGTAAGTTCCATGCAGAGACATGCAAAGAGTTCGCAGACTGGTGTAAGGACGAGCTTGGTACTAGGTTCAAGTACAACACGTATTTGAACGTAGCTGATCTGATGAACTCGTTCACTACCGAGTACCCTGACTTTGGTGGTCGTGGAAAGTACGCTATCTCTACACGTCAGATGTCAAGGTGGCTAACGGCCTACACTCGATTTGTATTTGGCAACGATCCATTGGAGAGCAGAAACGCAAGAGGCAAAACCATTATGATCAAGACCCCTGACGAAGAGGTTGAGGAAGATGGTGATATTGAATTTTAATTTATGAAACTTAGAGATTATCAAGAGGACATCGCTTCGCAAGGGGCGGCTGTCCTCGCCTCTCGTGGTATGTTGTATCTGTCCATGGAGGTTCGTACAGGAAAGACATTGACATCATTGTCAATATGTGATAGGGTCAAGGCAGACAACGTGTTGTTCTTGACGAAGAAGAAGGCTATGAGCTCGATCGCTGACGACTGCAACATGCTGTGCCCTTCGTTTGTTTTGTTCATCATGAACTACGAAAGCATCCATAAGCTTCCTGATGTGAAGTGGGACGTGATCGTGTGTGATGAGGCTCACACAATGGGTGCGTTCCCAAAGCCGAGCAAGCGATCAAAGCAAGTGAAGGAGCTGGTAGCAAAGAACAGGTCTAAGGTCATCTTCATGTCTGGGACACCAACGCCAGAGTCGTTCTCTCAAATGTACCACCAGGTGTTTGTTCACCCAAACAATCCATTTGCTGAGTTTAGAAACTTCTATCGATTTGCTGATAAACATGTGAATGTGATGCAGCGGTACCTGGGTCATGGCATGGTCAAAGACTACACCATGGGAAGGCCATCGATCATTGACGCCATGAAGCCATACACCATCAGCTATACGCAGAAGGAGGCCGGATTCGTTGGTGAGATCGAGGAGGAGGTGATGTACGTCGAGATGAATGGATCCACGTACAACATGTGTAGGACTCTGAAGAAGGACCTTGTGTTGACTGGCAAGGACGAGGTTGTGGTTGCTGATACCGGTGCTAAGCTCATGCAGAAGCTTCACCAGCTGTTTAGCGGAACGATAATCTTCGAGTCTGGCAACTCAATGGTCACTGACACGAGCAAGGCCGAGGCTATCGCTAAGAAGTTTGACGGCAAGAAGATCGGAATCTTCTATAAGTTCAAGGCAGAGTTCGAGGCCATCAAGCAGGTGTTCGGAAAGGAGAATGTAACGCAGGACATTGCAACGTTCGACAACACTGATTGTAAGGTCATAGCTTTACAAATTGTCAGCGGACGTGAAGGTATATCTTTACGAAATGCTGAGTACTTGGTCTTCTACAATATCGACTTTTCTGCCACAAGTTATTGGCAGGCAAGGGATAGGATGACGACGAAGGACAGGAAGTTTAACAAGGTTTACTGGGTCTTTGCTAAGGGAGGTATTGAGGAAAAAATCTACCAAACTGTGAATAAAAAGAAGGACTACACGCTCCAGCATTTCAAAAGAGATTTGCTAAATTTGTTCCCCCTATGACAGAACAGCAGATCCAAGCCAAGAGAATAAAAGAACTCGAGGCGGAGGGCTACTATGTCATCAAACTAATCAAGACTAACAAGAACGGGATCCCTGACCTGATTGCTCTGCATCCAGAGAGGGGGATTCTATTCTCTGAAATTAAGGCTGCTAAAGGGAGACTCTCTGCCCTTCAGGAGTATCGAATCAAAGAACTGAGAGACAACGGATTCAACGTAGAAATATATAAACCATGAATATCTCACAAAAAATATTATCAGACATCATTGTGTACTCTAAGTACGCACGCTACAACAATTTAATCGGACGACGTGAGACCTGGGAGGAGATCGTCACACGCAACAAGAACATGCACATCCGCAAGTTCCCTCACATGAAGGACCAGATCGAGGACGCATATAAGTTGGTGTACGACAAGAAGATTCTTCCATCAATGCGTTCATTGCAGTTTGGTGGCACTGCCATCGAGGTGAACAACGCTCGTTTGTTCAACTGTTCTTACTTGCCCATTGACGACTATCGTGCGTTCTCTGAGGCATTCTTCTTGTTATTGTCTGGCTGTGGTGTTGGGTACTCTGTTCAGCGTCACCACGTTGATCGTTTGCCACGCATCTCCAAGCCAACTAAGCAGCGCAAGTTCTTGATCAGCGATGACGTGATGGGTTGGGCCGATGCCGTAAAGGCATTGATGAAGGCTTACTTCGGATTGTCTAGTGCTGAGCCTGTATTCGATTTTCGATCTATCCGTGCACAGGGCGAACCATTGAAAACCAGTGGTGGCGTGGCTCCTGGTCCTGGACCATTGCGTGTGGCATTGGGTAAAATCAAAGGCATCCTTGAGAACAAGAAAGAAGGAACCAGCCTTAGCCCTTTAGAATGCCACGACATCATGTGTCATATCGCTGACTCTGTGTTGGCTGGTGGTATCCGTCGCAGTGCAATGATTAGCCTGTTTGACAAGAACGACGACGAGATGCTGACTTGTAAGTTTGGCAATTGGTGGGAGCTAAACCCACAGCGTGGACGTGCAAACAACAGCGTTGTGTTGGAGCGAGACAAGATCAGCCACGAGTACTTCATGGATCTGTGGAAGAAGGTTGAGCTAAGCAACAGCGGAGAGCCAGGGTTCTACTTTACTCACAACAAAGATTGGGGTACAAATCCATGTTGTGAGATTGGGCTCAAGCCTTTCCAGTTTTGCAACCTCGTAGAGGTCAATGCAAGCGACGTAGAGGACCAACTCGACCTTAACCAACGTGTGGGTGCTGCAGCTGTAATTGGAACGCTCCAAGCGTCTTATACTGACTTTCACTACTTGCGCCCAGTTTGGCAGCGTACAACGGAAGAAGATGCATTGTTGGGCATTGGAATGACCGGCATCGCATCTAATGCTGTCAATGGTCTGAACTTGGAGGAGGCAGTTGACGTGGCTAAGGCTGTTAACAAGCAGGTGTCTAGCGATATCAACATCAATGACGCAGCTCGTATCACTTGCGTGAAGCCAAGCGGTACATCATCAATCGTGCTCGGAACCTCAAGCGGTATCCATGCTTGGCATGACCAATACTATATCCGTCGTGTTCGTGTTGGTAAAGAAGAGCCATTGTACAAGTACTTGTCGGAGTATGCCCCTGAGATTCTAGAGGATGACTTCTTCAAGCCAACAGAGCAGGCCGTGATTTCAATTCCTCAGTGTGCTCCAGAAGGTTCGGTGTTGCGTAATGAAGAAACAGCTTTGCAGTTCTTGGAGCGCATCAAGAAGTTCTCTATTGATTGGATCAAGCCCGGCCACAAGACAGGAGATAATACTCACAATATTTCTGCTACAGTCACTATTGATGAT
>Ga0099851_1000653_pt1 | contig 14537 bp, 26 predicted proteins | sample CB_VirMetaG_6_FD_78176 | JGI IMG/M metagenome (GOLD analysis project Ga0099851, IMG submission 78176) | Freshwater to marine saline gradient viral communities from Chesapeake Bay - CB_1508_2 Viral MetaG | ecosystem: Environmental > Aquatic > Marine > Coastal | place: USA: Chesapeake Bay... | reverse complement strand
TTCCAACTTGTCTTCCCACGATTAGACAAGCGTATTTTACTTGGGGGTCTTCAATCTTTTCAATCCAATCTTTCTGTGCGGGGTAAGGTGTAAATCCTTCAATTTCAATATTCATAACCTCTCAATCATTTTATCAAACCATAGGTCCAAGTCGTAGTATCTACTATTTGTTCCTTTATCACCATAAGAGTTATTTGGGTTCATATTACCTCCGCCAAATACTCCACCAACACTATCATTATGTATTTTATTCCATTTTGTTTGTTTTGTTATAACACCATCGTTCAGCATATCATCACAGACAAGTAAGTTGGGGGTGAAGCGCCCTTGTCCTTCACTAACACTTTGAGTTGATGTTCCGTGTCTTTTATCATTACCCCCACCAAAGTTATTATTAGTTTTATGTTCGTAGGACACATTTAGACGGGGCACCTTTTCATCAACAAAAGGTATTCTACAATCGTCCAACCACATTATACCTTTGGAGTATCTCATAAGTCCAACTTTGTCTGTGTGTCCTTTATCTCCGTCTTAAAGAACTTGATTAGGTTTTCACGTGGAACATACAATCTTTCTTGGATAATATCCATATATTCTTTTTCCCTTTCAATACCAATAAAGTTTCTATCTAATAATTTAGCCGCAATACCAGTCGTTCCACTACCCAAGAACGGGTCTAATACAAAGTCCCCTTCCCTTGTAAATAAGGTGATGATATACGACATCAGTTTCACGGGTTTAGTCGTGGGGTGAAAGTTTTTATCTATACCCAAGTTCTTTTCTTTCTTACTTGGTTTAGGAACTTGAAGGAAGGGGTAAGTCATCTTTACACCTTCGGGTAATGCTTCAAAGTTTAGGACATTATCTATGTAAGATTTTGACCCGTGTGGTTTCATACCAATAATGATATGTTCTACTGCTGGTTTCGGTTGAAATCCTAATTTAGACCCCTCATACTTATCCCCATTTTCCCCACGTTTTTCCATCATTTTACTTGTTGAACTTGCTTTTGGAAATCCGCTATGATATGCCCACATAATAGGACTAAAAGACATATCAAATCCTGCGTCTTCCAAATCCTTTATCATACGATACAATACATCACTACGTGGTGATGACATTACTGCGATGAACGCACCAGGTTTTAGAACCCTATAACACTCCCCCCATATTTCTTTATCGGGTAATGCTTTATCCCAATTTTTAGAAAGAAATGATATTCCGTAGGGGGGGTCTGTTGCCATCAAATCTACCGAATTATCTTTGATTGTTTTTAGGACATCTTTGCTGTCTCCTAATAATAAATGTTGTTCCATAATATTTGTTTTATTCTTCTTTTTGTTTAATAAACTTTTTGGGTGTGAAACCTTTGTATGTAAAGAATACAAATAGTTTCTTACCCTTTTCGTTTATGTGAAACATACCCTTTTTATTTTTGGGTTTATTCATCATTTCCAAACTTGAATTTGATTTTTAATTCTTGTTTTACGTCAATCTTTTCTGGTTCTGCCATACCCAATAATTTACTTATATCATTTAGGGTTTGACGTGCGTTATTTAGGTCTTCCTTCATTAAAGCAAGGTCGTATATCTGCCAGTATTTTTGTAGATGTTTGTTTATTAGTTGGTCCCTATCTAACTGGTATTTTTCACGTAATAAGGTCCAAGTTCTCAACCACCACTCGTTCGCTTGTTGAAACGATATTCTGTATTCGTTGGTAATCCACTTGGTGTATTCTGTATAGGACAAGTGTTTATCCAAGATTTCTTCTAATGACTTTGTCAGTAGGTCTTCTACTTCTGCTGTGGTCATCTTCTTTTTTCTACTACCTACGGGTCTTCCCCTTCTATTGGTTTCGTTTATTTCGTTCATCTTCGTATTTTCTTCTTAATGCGTTTAGGGTATTCACCATACACTTACCACACGATGTGGGGTGTTTATTTACACCATATATTCTGTTGTATAAGTCATATATCATTAGTCGTTGTTCGTGTGAATATCTGGCTCTTTCCATTAGTGATTGTATTGCTTCCAATTCTTCAAATGTCCAAGTTATTTCATTTGTTCTGTTTTCCATAATTCTTGTAATTTTTGTTTTGTCTTGTTTATGTATCTACCCACAGAATTCAAGGGGATAAGGGTCTGTTTTGATACTGATGTTAATGTCCCCATTTCTAACCATAAAACAAACAAGTCCCTATCAAACCAATCAAACGTTTCTAATTGTTTATAAACCCATTTCATATCGGGTATGGTCTCTACATATTCTTCATCGGCAAAGTCCTCTGTAATCTCTTCTAATAGGGGTGTATGAAGGTTCTGGTTCTTTCTGTATTCCTTGTGATAAGGACTTGTTGTGGAATTGTAATTGTTTTTAACCACCCTAATAAAATAATACATCTTTTGAGCATCTGGTATTTCATTTATCTTTTTGGGTTTTAACAATAGTTGTTCCACGACTGATTGGAATAAGTCGTCTTGATGTTGGGGCTCCATACATATCTTCTTAACTCTATCCATCGCCTTATCGTGATTTTTATTTATCCACTCAAAAAACGTCATTACTAAATATTATCTTTTAATAAATATACCAGTTTTAGGTTTTTTTGACATAGCAAAATAAAAAACCCCCACCATTTCTGGTAGGGGCTCAAACAAAAGGGAACAGAAACCAAACTTACCCTTTTCCTTTTCCGTTTAAGTTTTTGTCCAAACGTTGGTAGTTGGCACGTTCGTTAAGGTTGTATATCTTTTCAAGTTCGTAAAGATAATCACGTAGTGTGCCAGTTGCTGGTTTAGTGAAGGACTTTCTTTTCATCTTCTTAATCATACGTTGAACATCAAACTTGCCTTCTGCTTCTAACATAGCCAAGTGTGCCAACGCTCTAAAAAAGATGTTGTTAGGGTTTTTATCACAGAAGTTTTTTATCTTGCGATAAATGCGTAGAACAGCTAAACCTCTGTCGTGGTATTGTAAAGCAAACTTTCCGTTTTTGAAGTTTTCTAACGACTTTGCTCCATCATTACCGAAGATGATGATAAGGTTAGATACTTCTACGTTCAAGTCCTTATGCTCTTCGGCAATCTCCAAAAGACGCATATAGGGGGCATAACCTCTTTTTGCCCAGTGTCGTAGGTAGTCGCTGTTTTTCCAGTTTCTCGCCTTGCTGTTGAGCTCACTGATGTCGCTGATGTCTAAATCACGGACGATGTAAAGGACTGCCATACCTAACTCTTTACATACTTGTAATCGGTGTTGTCCTTCCAACACCTCCCCATTACGTTTTACGATGATTGGGGTGTATTGACCTTTTGCTTTGATGCTTGCTTTCAGTTGGTCAATGTGGGACTGAACAAGCTCTCTGTTGGATGCGATGGTCTTAAACTGGTTATAGTTTTTTGTTCTATAAACCACCATATCCGTTCTTTCGCTTTGACTAAAATAATTTGTCATAATAATAATTGCGGTTTAACCCGACTTTGTTTTAATTTGTGATTTTGGGGATACGGGACTACTATCCCCTACTTTCACGTTTAACATATATGTTATGTCCCGACCTTCCTTAACTTTTATAAAATGGGGAGACCGAAAACTCCCCATACAATATGGATATTGATACAACAGAATTCGGTTTTTATTTTCCGTGATATTGCTCGTTTAGATATTTTTCCATATTATCAAAACGACTTTTTAATTCCTTACTATAACCTTTGGTTGCGAATTCAACCATAAGGTCTGTTGCTAAACATACGTCAAGAAGTGTTGGACAAACTCCACAATTCTCAAAGTGTTTTTGGACCAAGTGTGATTGGTTTTGAAATACGATTTGTTCTTCTTTGCTTTTCATAATATTACTTTTTTTTGTTATACAAATATACTAATTCTAAAATTACCAGTCAAATTTTTTTATTGAAGTTCTTCAAGGTAGTAGATACAATCAGCCAAGTTTTGATGTATGGTTTCTAAATGGGAAAGCCTTTCACTGGCATTATATCCCGCTTCGCTTTCTTTCCATTTATCACTTTTATCTTCATATTTGGTTTGTTCTGTATCCAAAATCATTTCAACCTCTTCAACATAAGGTTCAATACGTTTTAGTAGGTCAATCATCTTTACCCTTTCATCTGCCAAATCTTTCATCATCTGCGTAATTGGGGTCAATTCTTTTACAAGTTGATAAACTTGTTTCATCGTTTTTTTGTCTTGTGAGTTCATAGTTCAAAGATACTGATTATTTTTATACTGCCAAAGTTATTCCGTGTTTTTTTGAAAGTTTTTTCAAGTTTCTTTCTAAACTTTTGAAGTCGTTTATCCCGTTTGTAGCACGGAACATAAAAACCTCACCACCAAACTTACCGAAGCGTTGGTTGTAGATGATAAAACTTTCATCTTCTAAACTTTCAATCCACTCTATATTACCTTCTTTTCCAAAGTAAGCCTCGTATGCTTTTTCAAAAACACCCGCATCACCATCTTCTTCAAGATAAACCCATTTTTTTCTGTCTATAAGTGTTTCAAAAGAAAAAGGACTGATGTAAAACTCTAATCCCAAATCAAGGACTAATTCTTTTGGTGCCAACAAGTATCCGTGTCTTGCTGTTTCGTAAAACTTGAAGGTGGCATTTTGGTATTGTGCCAGTCGTTGTGCTTTGTTCATTGTTTTCATACTTCAAAGATAGTGATTTTAGTTTTGTTCTGCCAAATTATTTTCAACATTTTCTTCGTCTTCGTCTATTAAGTTGAAATCAACCATAATACCTACAACTTGGTTTTTTTCAATACAAGCGAATACGGGGTAGTATCCATCACCCATACCACTACTACATACTATAGCATCTTCAGTATCGGTGAAATCTTCTGTGATGGGACAACTACCTTTCGTATAGATTGCTGCCGTAGCAGTATCCACACCAAAGTTTCCAATATGTTCCCAAGTAAAGTCAGTAGTTCCTTCGTCCAATCGTTTTAAGAACTTGTTGTGAAAAGCCATCAACTTACCAGTTCTTTTACCGAATATACCGAAATCACCTTCTTCAGTCCAAGCAACATAATAACCTGCTTTTACTTTAACTACGACAGACATATTTGAATTGTCGTCATCATAGAATGCTGCGTCCCCTACTTTAATTCTACTCCCTAATTTGATTACTTTATCCATTTTTTTAATTTTTATTTGTTATACAAAGATACTGATTATTTTGATACTACCAAACTTTTTTCAACAATTTTGAAATTTATTCCTACTTGTTGTTGTAATGCTTGAATTGTCTTTTTGTTGATATTACCACAGAAGACGACTGGTTGATTATCTTTATCAAGTGGGGTGATTACCACATCAACCAACTTATCGTTGATTACAGCTTCAACTACATAACCACCTTTACGTTTCATAAAACGCTTGTTGTAGCAATCGGTGATGTTGAATTTCTTTGCGAATTGTTTTAGTGTCTTGTAAGTTTCCATACTTTCTGTTTATTTATCTTGTTTGATGGAACAAAGATAAAACAGAAAAACTTACTGGCAAAACTACTTCTTAACTTTTTTCAAAAAAGTTTTTTGACTTTGGATTTTACGTTGGGATAATTCTTCCAACTGCTCACGGAGCTCTCTTCGTTGCCAGTAGAACACGGGCATACTTTCTTCAAATTGTTCTTTTGTTCTTTTCATTACTTTTTTTTTTACTTGTCTTTGTATAGGAAGAAACGATAATCAATTCCCATATCTGTATCTACCACGTAGATTTGGTCTATATGGAGCATATAAACGTTTTTACGGGACTTTATTACAATATTGGTCTCGTTGTATTGGTCAATCGTAAAACTCTTCTTATTGAAAGGAATTGACTTATCCAACATTTCCACAGCAGCCCTTACAAGAATATACACATCTTTATTGTAATCTTGGGTAAAGATACGTAATGGTAATCTTAAATTACCTTTTTTCAATTCAACATACCTTGTATCTATCATAACAATTTATCTTCTAACATAGTATAAACCATATCATAATCAAGATGCCCTTGTGGTAATCTTTGGATTTTAATATCTTTTAACGCTTCAAATAATTCTTCCTTCTTGGTTTCAAATTCTTCTATTTCGTAATCTTCCCAATTTTCTATATCCCCGAATATTTCTAAAATAAGTGAAATAAAAAGTTGTCTGTGTATTTCAGTATAATTTATATCCAAGTAGATAATTGATGATGCCACAAAATCTTTGAATTGAACATCACCAAATTCATCATACAGAATATTATCAGTAAATTCATCATCACTTAAAATTGAATATAAATCTATTGTTTCCGTTGGAATATCTGCTATGATTTTATCCAACAAAAAATTCATATCGGTAGGTAATTTAACTAACATCATAAATAACTATTGAAATATTGAAGATGAAATAATATCAAATACATCTTGTTCTTTAACTACTTCCCCTTTGAACATTATGGTATAACCTTTATTCCAATAAGTTTTATAATCTTTTTCAGTCCAAGTGAAATCACAATCAACAACCAAATTTCGCCCAGTATTATCTGTTATGACGTTTTCTGTTTCATTTTCAATTTCTATATCAGTTTCTATATCTATATCATTATCTATTTCTCTTTCTATTTCTATTTCTTTTTCTATGGTTTGTTTCGGTTGTTTTTTTAACCCTTCGGTTGTTTTGGGTTGAATTGGGTTATTTTCGGTTGTTTTGGAAGCGTTAGTATTTCCATTTGGTGCCCCACCTTTCTTACCATTTTGTCTGTTGATTTCAACACGTTTAAGATATTTTTGATTATCACTATCCAACAAAGGTTCTGCTTGTTCCCATAAATCCATAACCCTATCGTTATGGATTTCTACGGGTTCGTTATTACTATAACTTTCCAACGCATTTAGAAATTCAACAACCATTTCTGGTGTATATCGTTTCAACGTCTTAAACCAAGATGACCTAAATACGATATTGTTTTCTTTCTTATTCATCACTATTAGTGTCTTCAAGTTTGATGTATCCCCAACGACCATAGGGGCAGTTTTCATCTTTCATCGCAGCTCGTATCTTACGAATATGACCAGATGATACATCGTAGTCCCTTGCGATTGTAGTTGATTTTTCACCAGCAAGTAATCTTTTCTTGATTTGGCGGATTACCCTTACGCCCAACAATTTAATTTGTCCCATAATTTTACTTTTTTTATTTGATTTATTTAAGTGTTCCTACTGAAACACTTTTAATAAATAGTAAATAAATCATAAAAAGTCAAATGAATTATGAAAGTTTTTTTATACGGGTGGTTGTTCCCCTTTCAATGGACTTCTGGTGGTGTTGGGTATGGAAGGTTTCGTATAGTCCATCTTTATATGGAAGTCCAAAGTCCCTAAACATAGTCATCTTACCTTTGACTACTTCCATTTCAAGGTCATAACTGGTGAATACCTTAAATCGTTTGGTGCTTGTAAAGTGGGGTGGATAAGTTAGATATGAAAAATCGGGTATGTAGAATACGTCCATACGAATACCCATTTCATTTATTCCAACATTTAATGAATAGTCCAACAAATCTACAATCAGTTCTGGCATATAATCACCAGTAAAGAATATATCCATATCACGAGCATTAGGTTTGTCCATCAACGACCCAAACAAATAACAATCAAATTCCTTGAAATAATCGTTTTTACGGACCTTTTCTAACCAAATGGGTATATGATGTATGGAAGGATTAGAAAGCTCGTTAAATGTCTTTATTTTACCTTTTCTGTAATAGTATGTGTATCTATCAATCATAATAAAAAAGGGGGAAACCAAAAAAAAGTAATGACAACTTGGTCTTATTATGAAAAGTTAAAAAAAAAATAAATCATTTGAAAAGACAAACCAAGTAAAAAGGTCTCCCCCCATTTACATAATATAAAAAAACTTTTACATTTCCATATATTTATTTTATATGGAAGGACAAAAGTGTAGAAAATGTAATGAAATAAGGGATTTTAAGTATTTCCATAAGGCTCCTTCAACAATAAATGGCTTGCTTCATACATGCGTTGATTGTTTAAGAAAAGAACGACAAGACAAAGAACAGAAAATTAAGGAAGGTTATAGTCATCTTGATTTGGCTAATGATAAAAGTAATATTGAAGGTGCCAAAGAAATATTGACACGTATGGGGTATATGTTAGATGTCCCCGAATATCCCGTTTGGAAACAATTTAGGACACGAATTAAGGACAAGTATGGTATTGACCTATACAAATAAAAAAGGGGTAATTAAACCCCTTTAAAATCAATATTATAAAATGGAAGCTATTATTGATTTTTGGCTCTAATCCAACCACAGATACGTTCAGCCGTCTTTACCGAATATCCCCTATTCTGTTGGTCTTCAATACACTTGGACCAGGGATAAGAAGCAAACTTTTCATTATCCCACGTGGAAATACAAATAGCCAAAGATTGGTCAGTTGGGTATTCCCCACTAATTTCACTTTTACATCTACTGACAAAAGTAGATTTGTTTTCACCAGATTTAGGTTTTGGAATTGGCATCTTATTTTTGACTAAACTTTTCCAATGCGGTTATTCCCATACCAGCGGCAACTAAATACAACATACCATCGTAAATAAACGATTTAATAGGTATGTCAAAAAAGATATTACTGATAAAGGCGATTGATACTAATATAAATGCGGCAAAGGTAATTACCCTTTTTGATGATACATCACTACCACCATTTCCGCTTAACATTTTTTTAAAAAATTCTTTCATTTTTCTTTCTTTTTAAATCTATCCCAAATTCTAATTAGGTTTATAACAAGTCCCGTTAATAAAAGTAAAAGTGTCAATTCTCCTTGAAATTTCATCAAATATGCGAATACACCAGCCATCGTTGTCGTGTTCGCTACAATATCTTTATTTTCCATTTTTTACCAGCAACAATTATTAGGGTTAGTAGGGTCTGTATAAACTGGCAATCCCATATTCCAATATCTAAATGGTCTTCTTGGTCCGTTTGGTATGTGAATACCCGAATAATAATTTACTGATGATTTTGGCATACCATCAGCAGCGTTGTATTGGAAATATAACGGGAAGTCCCCTTGTCTATACACCATATAATCTTGTAGGCGTTGTGAATAAAATTCATAACGTGATTGGTGAATATTTCTTAAATAAGACATATCACTTTTATCAACAGATTTTGAATTAGGACTTTCACCAATTGATAATGATTTATTCATCATACGCATATAAATTGATGGTAATGCTTCATAAACCGCTCTCCATAACAAATAAGGTCCAATATAATCTTCCAATAAGGTCGTTTCAGCCGCTGTTAAAGTGTTTGTTTCAGCTGCCGACATAATGTGATTGTAAAATTTTGTGCCCACTAATGTCTGCAAACCGATTTCTTGTGCGATTTGTATATTGGGCAGTAAAAGTGCCTCATCAAGATTTTCATTTACTTCTGTAAATGCTTTAACCTTTTCAGCACTAACTAATAATACACCTAAACTCATAGTCCTACTTTTTCTTCTACGCCAGGCACGAATTCTGTTTTCCCGTGAAACAGCTCGTTCTGTTCAATTGTAATTTTATGGACTTCGCCAGTTTTGTAGAATAATAACTTTTCAAATTCACGGATAAGGAATTGTTGTTTTGGAGCAATTACCGAACGTAAGAAGTGTTCATAACCTTCTATAATTTCTTGTTTGCTTCCCAATTGTCCCGCCGTCTTAATGCCCAATAAATCGGGCTTGGTTATGCCGTGAGCTGTTAAAATTTTGGTCTGTATAATTTCGTTTAACGAATTAAACAAATCAGCGTTATTATTCGGGGCAATACTTGTGATGGTAGGCTCCGCTTCTTTACTATCAGCAAAGTTTAAGAACATCTTACCAGCGTTATTTGATGATGAATAAATGTCTTCAAATTGTCTAAAAATCATTTCACGTTCTTCATCACCTGGCACACCATTATTTAACGAAATAAATAAAGATGGGAAATACCCATTTTGGATATTATTCAATTCAAAATTCATTATTTCAATATCTATTTGAACGGGGATACGACCACCAATCCAAGAAGGTAATGGATAATATTTTTGATTTGGCTGATATTGGAAAGAATAAAACACTTGACTATTACCATCACCATTTAAGTTAAATGCTGGTATTTCTACTGGTTTGTATTTTTGGATATTCGTCCAATCGGGACTATAATAGTATTCTTTTACGTAATCGTAATCATCTACTTTACCACTTCTAATTTTACTGAAATCAATATGATAAAAGTCCGCTATACCTTCACCATCACGTCTTTTAATTGTGTTTAATGAAATACCATTATGAATAGCAAAATCTGTTGCTGTTTTCTTAAATACATCATAAAGGGTTTCAGTTGAATTAGCCATCATAAACCCTTCCTTTCCGTTGATTAGAAGATTTTTACCGATAATACCATTTATCACCGCATTTAAACACGCTCTATTGATTGAAGAAAAATTATACATATCTATACTATGTTGGGGTTGTAAGTTGTCTTCCCCATATAATACGTAAGGTTTTGATACGATTTTTTCTTCAAAACTTGGAATATAAGCTGGAATTCCAAATTCGTAGATTTTAAATTTATCGTTTGTGTTCTTCATATCTTATAATATAATTTTTACTTGTTTTAACCGATGTTTAATATAGGTTTCTACCTAATGTTGTTTCAAATGTATTTAGTATTCCCATCATAGTAGTAGTTTCACTTGGGGTCAAGTAATTACCATTAAAGAAATGTTGTATTCTACCATTAAAGTAGTTTCCAGAATACGGACTACCATTTAGATTTAGGGTGAATAAATAATAGGGTTGATTTACAAGGAACGCTGAACCACCTGGCGCACTACTACCAGATAAACTACTACCAGAACCTAAATTATGATATAACGCTTTTGTTCCACTTGTAATAGTGGAAATATAACTACCATTGTAATCAGTAGGATTTCCAATATTATAGTTAGAGCCTACATTATATCCATATATTCTCAAATTACCTGGTGGGTGAGAGTGGTTATTTATGTATGTTCCATCAAACGCTCCAAAAGAATAAGTTTCACCATTATTAGCACCAAAGTTTCCTGCGGTATGGTAAATACCCCACGATGTATCTGTGGCACTACTTTCATTACGGGGGTTATAGTTTGTATTTCCGTAAGTTGTTGAGCCATTACCCGTAGCACCAGAATAGTCAAAAGTCATACTACCAGGGTTAGTCCAAGTAATATCAAACTGACTATTTGTTCTAATACCATTTAAAGCAGTAGAACCAGATGTTCCCCCTATCATCATATAAAGGGTGTCTAATTTACTATAAAGTCCAGCAGATTTTAATGATGTAAATAAGGTGTTTGTAGCACCACTAATCGTAGCATCTAAACTACCACCCGCAGATATTACCGCAGATAAGTAAGCCGCAGCATCAGCATCAAACGCTGGACCTGGACTTGGTGTCGGGGTCATCGTTGGTGTTGGTGTATTTGTCGGTGTTAATGTAGGTGTAGGTGTAATCGTTGATGTTGGTGTAGGCGTAGGTGTTACTGGAACATACACCCCAATAAAGTTGAAATTACCACTTGTATCACCACTACCGATATAATTTATACCACCAACATTTCTACTGAAATAAATTGTCTGTGATGATGGTGTTTGAACACACTTTGTTAAACTATATTGAAGTGTCTGTCCCGAATATGGGTCAATAGTCCAATTGTTTTCTTGTCCATTAAAATATATTGTTTTTAAACTACTTGTTTGTTGTCCCGCACTATCATACGTATAACCCGTATAAACACTACTTGGTGATTGGAAGTATGATGTGGTATTACCACTTATAGGAATTGATGGTAATATAAATCTATTTGTGGTTATAACTTTATTTGTTGTATTACCCGTTGTTCCGTCATCATATAACGCATTTTGGTCAGCTCTAAACCAACCAATAGGACCTGGTGTTATAGTCCTAAAATTACTATACGTATAACCCGTAATATATGGTGGTAAATTACTTAAATCACCATAACCATATCCATAAGCCGTTATTTGATTAGGGTCTGTGTAAATCTTTAATCTTGTTGAATTACTTGTTGTGCCAGTAACAATTTTCTTATACTGACTTTCACCACTAAATCTTGTATAACCTTGATTACAATCATCTATATCGTATAAGTTATTTTCAATTCTTAATGTTTCACCCGTAGTTAAATCTTCTATTACACTATCGGGATATAAGTAATTCCAATTCCAATAATTTCCATAAGCATTAAACCCGTCTAATTGTTCCATCTTGAATAAAACTTCGGGATTGTTGGTGCCAGGTTTGTAATAAATGTAATTACTATTTTGTTCGTTTGATGATGTGTAAGTATAGGTATATGGATTTTCAATTGATGTATCTTCCACGTATGCTCTACCTTCTTCCAACTTATCAAACGCATATTGTGGGTTAGTTGTTCCCGTGTTGAACATTTCATATACAGAATAGTAATACTGACCTGGATAAGGGAATAATACAAATGGGACATTTTCAAACTGACCCGTATTTAGGGGTTGTTGTCCTTCATAAAATTCAAATTCATCGTATCTGTTGGTAGATGTTGATATATTTGTTGGAAAAAATCTTACCTTTTCCTTTGATAATATGTGTTCAAACGAAAACAAGTAATTTGGGTTGGCAAGTGTTTTATGACTTGAAACCGAAACTACCAATTGATTTAATGAATTTCTTTTAATTACTAACATTAAAAATGTAATTTATGTATTTTATTCAACAATTCTTCTATATCAACGTCCCCACCTTTAACTGGAAACCCGTGTTTTATTAGTTTTGCCGACTTTTTATGGGTTTGATGATACATAACCTCCACTATTATAAAATTCGTTCTTATATCCAAGATTATCTTGCCGATTGAATAACCAGTATGTCTTTCACGTTGATATTCAAAATCACCAATATAATCTAATTCCATAACTTATATTATTATACTGCGTCAAATCCAGTATGTTCGTCAATATACAAATCACCACTAATGAAAGTTCCGTAGTAAAGTGTTTTATTATTGTTAGATGGTGCGATATTCGCATTTTTAGCATATACTGAACCACCACCACTTATTGTCGCAGTTGGAACTGAATAAGTTGTGTTTGTAATAACAAAAGTAATTCTTTGTCCGTCCCTAAAATTGATAAAGTTAGGGGTTGTATTAGCCGTCATAGTAAAGGTATAAATTGTTCCCAAACTACAATCCACATCAACATTACCACCAACATTACCAGCCGCAACGACATCAAAACTTTCTGTTTTTAATGTGTGGATATTATCAACATAAGTGGTGTTGTCCGCTGCGGGTGATGTAAAGTTATTTAGACCTAACAATACCACATTTGTAGTATTACCAGTCAAGATATTACCAGACCCACCTAAAATTGTTGAATAGTTTTGTCCGTTTTCAGTATTACCTTCTAACTTATGGTTATGTCCTATCGCAACAGAATATTCTGCTCCGTAATAGTTTGGAGCAATACCATTTCTTACTTCATTACCGATTGATACTGAATAATTACCCTGGTTATGTTCATTGTTATTACCAAAGGTCAAAGAGCCAGTTTTACCCGCTCTTGAAGAATTACCTAAGACAATACCCCCGTTTTGTGAGCCCGATGACTGACCGATGGATATTCCGTTCGCTTGATATGTATAAGCACCATTACCGATGTTGATTACATTATCAGCAGAATTGTAGTGTAATCCTATGTTGATTGAATTATTACCACTTGGCATCGTTGATGTTCCAATAGTGATGGAATTACTACCAGAAGCCTTTGCTCCATTACCTAACGCAATACTATTGGTGTTTGATGATACTGCCGCAGTTGTCGTTAGATTGTCGGCAGATTTCAAACTATTTGTGCCCGTTCCATTTACCAATCCACCAGCGATGTCTGTTCCAGCCAGTAAATCTTGTCTTGTTATTTTACTTGTTGTTGTGCCCGCCGCATTAGTTATAACCAAAATGTCTAAATCAGTAGCGGCGGTTACTGGATTTAAGTTTGGAATTGTTATGTTCGCCATAATTTAATTTCTTTTAATTTTTTAATTTTAATATTATCTACTTAATGTTGTATTAAAGGTGTTAATACTTGTATTTAAGTTTGTTATTTGTGTTGGTGATAATGCTGTTCCACCGATAAATGAAACACTATAACCTCTATTTGATGGGTCTTGTGCTCCAGCACTTCTCCAACTACAACCAATACCCATAGTCATATTACAAGACCCGAAAGTTTGTGCTGTTGAAATTAGTTGTGTATTATCTTGATATAATTGTGTGGTTGTTCCGTCATTTTGACCCAACAATAACCCTCTATCATATACACCCGAGTTTGATGATTTGTATGATGTTCCGTTGTAATTTACATATCTTGTTATGTTATTTACAAATCCTAATGTAATCATAAAGTCATCAGCACCATCATAACCACCCATATCATAATCACCAC
>Ga0099851_1000652_pt1 | contig 14537 bp, 23 predicted proteins | sample CB_VirMetaG_6_FD_78176 | JGI IMG/M metagenome (GOLD analysis project Ga0099851, IMG submission 78176) | Freshwater to marine saline gradient viral communities from Chesapeake Bay - CB_1508_2 Viral MetaG | ecosystem: Environmental > Aquatic > Marine > Coastal | place: USA: Chesapeake Bay... | reverse complement strand
GTTCCGAGTTGTTAACCAGTAAGATTTTACCGTCCCCGCCCACATGCACTCACATTTTAACCAAAAAACTTCCGCAGATTGACGGGGACACAATATTATCGCTCAATACCATTAGATAAACACATTGTCAACAGTTGGTCAACCTAACGTAAACATTACGCTTAATAATCAATCACCTGGCTAGCGTTCTTTGATAAGTTAGATTTCTTGGTAATAATCTGTAAGTTATCAGGCACATGCAGGCCACTGACCGTAGCGCCGCGTAATGGGTAGATGTGGTCCACGTGGTACACAATGCCAGTTGCATCACTTAGCGCTTTCCTCGTTTCATAGTATAGACCTATCGTATCCTCACACGCCCAGGCCGGTGTGCGGTCTGTTTTGTCGCATCTATGCTTAGCTTTACGTATAGATATCGCCGCTTTGTTATTGTTCCTATATTCCCTCTCACGCGCTGATATTCGAGCGGCGTTCTCTTCTCGGTACTTCCTGTGATATTCGCTGTTACGTTCTGCGTTTGCCACGTTATAGCGTTTGTTATATTCAGCTATATTCTCCCTATTAGCCTTCCTATATGCCGCTCTACACACCTTGCAACTAGAACATCTGCCAAACTTACCAAACCTATCTTTATTAAACTCAGTTAATAACTTAACTTCTCCACACTTAGTACACTTGCGACTATCCATACCAACCACCCAATAAAAAAGCTCAACCCTCGCGTAGTTTGGTCGTTACCCACAAAGTTAGGTTACATACGCAAGGATTGAGCTTTTTCAACTTTGTATTAAGGCCGACCAAAGCCTGGTCAAATTATAACACTAAGCGCAACTATCAATCAACAATTAACACACGTGCAAAATAATTGTCACGCATGCTTGTAATACGTCATGCGTGTTGCTATAGTTACTTACATCAGCGACACACGCTGAACACACAAAACCAAACGGGAGATAGCAACATGAACATAGCTCAACAAGTTAAATCAGCAGCAACAGAAGCAAACGAAAGCATTGATTTCAAGGCTTTGGTAGAACAAGCAGAATTGAGGGCGGTTGATACTGAGCAAGACTTTGACGCAGAGTCAACGACTTACACGTTCGCAGACGGAAGCTGTCTGGTGTGGTGCGGTGAGTTTGTGTCCGTTTACGGATCTAAAGACTAATAACCAAAACGCCCGCCGCATAGGCGGGCAAACAAAACCAAACAGGAGATAGCAAGATGATAACCCTAGAATCGTTATCTACCACTGACAATATAGCGGCAGAAATATACGAACTGTTGAAGTCCGGAAACTACAGCACTGACACTAGATCCGTATTGGAATCTATACTTGTCAAAGCGCTAGGCTTACGTAAGCCAACGCCAAGCCACTTAAAGCGAAACATTTACCAATGGCTATCTTGTGCCACGGCACGCAAGGACGTAAGACCTTGGCTAGAGGATATTCACGCGGATGGCTCGTGGATGGTTGCAGCTGATGGCCACAGGCTACACGCGTACAAATCAAGCGTAAAAGGCAAACTACCGCGAGCGGCAAAAAAGTCGCAGAAATCCCCTAATGTAGCACCGAGTGATAGCAACCACGCTGATCACCTAGTAAGTGTTTTTACTAGAAATCTTGAACAAGCGGAGCGCGGCGAGCTTGTTCAAGATATCTGGCAATATATCACCAATGTGCAGCCATCTAACAATGGCGCGATTGTAGGCATTCCTGCGCACAATAAAATTTTTGGGTACAAATATAGTTATTTATATGATGCGTCTCTGGGCGCACACATACTAAACGCATATATAAGCGCCGATGGTATTTTGATGTTAGATATAGATGCGAACACTAAAGCAGTTATTATGCCTCGCATATTATAGAGGGGCAAACTAAAGGAATAGTTATGAAAATAAAAGTACATGAGTACATCAACCCTAATTACCCGAACGAGGTTTATACAATAACCAAATCAGCTGAACAGCGTGAAGCATTAGCTTGCTTCATCAGCGATGATAAAACCTGGCGCTCTAATATCGCCAGGGAGCGCGGCACTGAACCGCACATGCTGCGCTGGATGCCTGTTGCGGGTACGGGAACGGATATAGATGTGTGTGATGTGACGGGAGGGAACTGCATGTGTGATGAATGGGAGCTAGTGAGTTATGAATGAAGATATTGAACGGTACAAAAAAGAAATCGCTTTGATTCGCAGACGTCAAAAAGCTGCGAAAGAGAAAGAACGAAGAGCTGAAGTTAAAGCAAGGATGGAAGCTGAAGGTCTCGTTAGGGTGTGCTACACGGTGCCGAAAGTTAAAGTCAAGATGATTGAGGCTTATATTAAAAGTTTGGGAGTTTGAGAAAAAGGCCGCGTTTTTACGTGGCCTTTTTTATTTTATTTTATTAATGGCATGCTCAACCGCCAATTCCCAGGGGACCTCTGCAACAACTAAGAAATCCTTAGCAGTTAAAAAACAACCCGCCAGTTTGCGGATAACACCAAAGTGCCATAGCCTCGGCGGGTATTATTAAAACGATGTCTAAGAATGTCTAAGAATGTCTAACAATGTCTAACGCTCTCTAAGCCCTCTCAGAACCCCTACCCTATACATTGACCCTAAATCACCTCCAAAACGTCTCACAGCGCAATACAGAAGCTCTCAGAATATTATATCAAGGTATTTGTAGCTAAGCTTATCAGCCAAAACCAAACGCCCCGCACTCAACTTGATAATCAGCGGGCACGAATTCAAGCAACTCTAACCAACCCTCATTAGTCACCAAATGCCTGGTCGCGTCAAAACTAAAAAGCCCCTTGGTCACTAAGTGATCAAGGGGCTTCGCGTAGCAACCGACAAAGGTGTGCTGAGGTGGGTAGTACAACTAAGATCTGGTCGGGGTCAAGGTGATGATGTCCTGGGGGAGTTGCACCCTCCAAGGCTGCTCGAGTTCAGCTGGTCACTATACCGAGGACATCGTGAAACTAAGATCTGGTCGGGGTCAAGATTTCGCCTCCCAACGCAAGTATATATCACTGGGCGCCAGAGTCCAAAACGTCTCACAGCGCAATACAGAAGCTCTCAGAATATTATATCAAGGTATTTGTAGCTGAGCTTATCTGCCAGAACTAATCTCTCAGCGCCGGACAGCTCGATCTGTCTATTTTCCAGACAATCCCACACTTTCCAAATCTGTGCCGTTCCAGTATCAGGATCGACCTCCACATCAATTTTCAGCTGTGTTTGCTTTTGGTCAATTATCATCCATATTAGGTGTTCCATAAATCCCCCCATTTCTAGCCAGATTTTTAAAGCTCTGTGGCTCGGAATGACAGAGCTTCGTCACTTTTTCCAAAATTTCTATACAGTACTTTGAAGCTCCGTCAAAAAAGGTTCGTGGCCCTTAAGGAAAATTGTCTGACGACGAGCCTTTTTGGCTCGTCAGTCATACAGTATTTCCTCGTTTCCTTCGATTCAAAAATCACAAGCTCCGTCAAGCTTCGTCAAAGGTTCGTCACAGACCTTCAGCATCCTCTTTTTCTGGCCCGATCTGGTTGGTATTTGTTCATCCATCAAAACGCCGTCCAATATCATTTGTTCAATAATCGCCCTACTATCTTTCTGGCTAACACCAATCTTGGCTCGAGTCTCACGATCAAAAAACGACCTAATAACAGTGCCACCCTGCCCTTTAATAACTTCGATTATTTTTTCAACAGTTTTGCGGTCCCGCTTTTCGAGTCGCTCAATAGCTAAACGTTGCATATCTTCATCAGTACCAATCGACAATTCGACAAGCATTGGGCCATTACACTCACCTGCCCTTTTAACAAAATATTGGGCCGACTTAGTAGCTGTATAAGATGAGCGCACGTGCTTAACTTCAAACACTGAGCCATTGGCTAAGTCTTCGGCATCGCAAATCACATTCTCATCGCCCGTATAGTCATCATCTAACGTGGTCAAAACTGTCATGCTTCGAGTATTGTCACCCAGCACCGAGCCACCACGCCCAGAATACAGGTCAATCACCTTATCCCTGGCTTGAGACTTACCCGTATGATGAACGAGCACTACAGCGCACTCACAGGCTTTGGCAACAGCATCACACGCAGTTATACAAGCCTCGAAGCGCTCGTTTTCTTCACCCCCCGCAAAACGGGACAACGTTTCGAAAATAACCAAATCAGCGCCTAATTTCTGGACAATCTCGCGCACCTTTTTAACTGCATCAGCTGGTACAAAGTTACCCTCTTTCGACGTAACCAACTTACTACCAACGCCACGCAAATCTAAAAAGCTAATATTGCCAACCAAAGAATCAAGGTTGAAATTGACATCAGGAGCGCGCACAGCGTTATAAATCTTGGCTTGGTAGTCCTCTGTCCCATCTTCAGAAGATACAAAAAGAGTCTTAACGTCAGAAGCGGCCAAAATCAAAGCTTCACGTGTTAGCCACTGTGTTTTACCGGCACCACCCATCGCAACAACCGCAGAAGTACAACCAACAGGGAAACGGTCGCCGATCATCTTGCGCTTTTCTGGTTTCCTATTTAAAAAATTGAGGTCTAATGTTGTGAGTCGTGATGTTGATTTTTCATCTGTTTCTAATTCCTGGCCGATGTCGGGTCTAGTCAATCCCCACTCTTTTATAACAGTGCGAAACGTTATTTTTTTATCCGCTCCGCTTTTTTCAAAAGAGCGCCATTTGTTTCTAATCTCTTCGAAGTCATAGTTTTCACACTGTTTCGACCAATCGCAAAAAAGCTTAAATCCCCACTTTTTGCCCTCGCTCTGATGGTGAATAGCCATGCCTACGTTTAACCACTCATTGTAGGGGCTATCGATAGGCTCTAACTGCTCCATGACCGCGCTTACGACCTGCTCTTTGGACCAATCTATTATCTGAGCGTCGATCATGTCGTCAAAACTCAAAAGATCAAAATCAGATTTAGTGTCGACTTTACCGCTCATCAATTTTTTAATTGCGCTATGTGGTAATGTTGGTAACTTAGAAACATCCCCTAATTTCGCAAGAATATCGCCTTGGTAACCTTCACCAGTACAAACCCAACCGCGACCAGCGCAACGAGAATCAAAGCCTGGTATTTTAAAAAGCTCATCGCCTTGACGCATTTGATTAACTTGCTCACAGTAAAAAGCAAAATGCTGACCACCTCGGACAGTGCTTTGTAAAAAAGCCGCATCCCAATCGATTGCAGCACCTAGCGCTTTTTCGACATCAGTTTTTTTGACACCTTTATAGATATCTAAATCAATGACAAAAACATTCGCTGGAATAACAACGCCGATATTTTTTGCAGCGTCTATAACTTCCTCTGGCCATATTTTTGTCTTCCAACAATGTTTAGCTGGTGGTAGTTTTTTAGTCTTTCCGTTAATAGTGGTTATGTTGACGGGAAAACGAATTAAAGCCATAATATGAACACTCCTGTTTGAATTTCGAGCCGTTCCCCACGAACGGCTTTTTTGTTTGTATCATTTATAAAAGCACATCGCCGGTAACATCGGCTAATAATTCAGAATCAATCATCGTTTTGCGATCGATTCCAAACAAATACTCACACTCAATAGCTCGATCCACTGGCATAAAGCCACGGTCACACCACTTTTTGACTGCCGCATAAGTAACGCCTAAATGATTAGCTAAATGGGGCTTAGCATGAGCTGGTCCGCCCGCTTGTTCTGCCATCAATTCAAGTAATTCCTGCATTTTGTAAACCTCCAGGTAAAATTTATGTTGCATATCGTTTGGAGCTGTTATAAATTTATACCTGTCGGTTACATAAATCAACGAAAACATTAAGGGGCAGTTAACAATGGGCGAACACGCTAAGATTTTTCCACCATCTGCTAGCGCATCATGGATGAAGTGCCCCGCTTACGTCCCTGGAAGCGGCTCTAGCACACACGCTGAGTTCGGCACCCTGTGCCATGACTACGCTGAAAAAGTGCTTAGGGGTGAAGCTAAGCTGTCTCTGATACCTGATGCTGTGCGGTTGGTCATAACTGAGTATATAGAGCACTGCGAAGAAACTATGACCTGGGCTGATAACTACGTCATAGAGGGACGTTTTGACATCCCAGCGACCGGCGAATTCGGAACATGCGATTTTGCAGCGCTCTACCCTGCCGACTGGGGCGATACGGAAGTTCTGGAAGTGACCGACTTAAAAACAGGATCGAGTCACGTCAAAGCAGATAACCCACAAATGAGGCTTTACGCTTTGGGCGCTGTGCATCATTTCCAAGTGAGCGACCCAAACACCAAGATTTTATTAACCATCGTTCAGCGCAAGCACAAGCGCACCCAAGAGCTAACGCTAGCTGAACTGAACGAATGGGAAAAAACCGAATTGTCACCCGCTGTGACAAGACGTTTGGGGGTTTTACAGCTCCCAATCGAGCGACAATACCCACTGATGCAATGGGGTTACGGCACGTGTTTCTGGTGTGAGAATAACCGCACGTGCTTAGGCCCCAACTATGACGCATTAGAGGACTTTTAAATGAAAACCAGAAAAAACAACCATTCGCGGTTTTTGAATTCCCGCGAATTAACTAAACGAGCAAAGGTGACCACACAATGGCTAAAGTGATGCTTAAAAACGTACGTCTATCATTCCCTGACCTTTTCCAACCGAAATCATTTGACGGTCAGACAGACCCCAAGTATGGGGCTAGTTTTCTAATAGAAAAAGAAGGTGAAAATTACGACAAAATCATTAACGCAATGAAAACAGTCGCTTCCGAAAAATGGGGTAAAGCGGCGGATAAAGCCTACGCGCAATTGACCAAAAGCGGCAAAGTTTTCTTGAGCGATGGTGACGATAAAGACTACGACGGCTACAAAGATATGTATGTTGTCGGTTCGCGTAGTCACAATCGCCCTCTTGTTATCGACAAAGACAAGACCGTCTTAGATAGCACTGATGGTAAGCCTTATTCAGGCTGTTACGTGAACGCTTCGATCGAAGTATGGGCGCAAGATAATAAATGGGGTAAGCGTATCAACGCTCAATTACGAGGCGTTCAGTTCTTCGCTGACGGTGAGCCCTTCTCTGGCGGCGGTTCGGCAAGTGCTGACGAGTTTGAAGCGTTCGCAGAAGATGACGACGATTTCGACAGTTTCTAAAACCAACTAATTAAAAGGTACAGCGATATGACGATTTGGGTGTTCGACAGCGAAGTTTACAAAAATTTCTACATGGTTGCGTTTATGAGCACATCAAAAGTTGTGAAAAGCTTTCGAGCGCCCTTTTCGTCACAACAAATCAAAGAAATAAAAGCTATTTTAAAGAACGACACTGTAGTTGGATTTAACAGCATGAATTACGACTTGCCGCTATTATCGTTAGCTCTAAATAATGCGAGTGAGGCTAAAATTAAAAAGCGCTCTGACGAAATAATCCAAAACAATCTAAGATTCTGGCAAGGTGGCGAGCTTCCAGAATGCAAAGATCATATAGACCTGATTGAAGTGGCTTTTGGCAAAGCGTCTTTAAAAATCTATGGTGGCAGGCTAAACAGCAAAAGAATGCAAAGCCTACCTATACATTTTGACAAGGTTTTGACGGAAGAAGAAAAAGACCTAATAGAAGACTATTGCATCAATGATCTGAACGTAACAGGTTTGCTATGTAAAAACCTATCGCAACAGCTAAAAATACGACAGCAAATGAGCAAGGACTATAAAATAAATCTAATGAGCAAATCAGATGCTCAAATTGCCGAAGCTGTTATCAAGTCGAAAATTCCAAACGCCGAAAAGCGCATTGTCGAACCTGGCCACGCTTTCAAATACAAGCCGCCTAAATGGCTATCGTTCATCACTCCAGAGCTTAAAGATATATTTCAAAAAATATGTGAAACGGAATTCGTAATTCAAGACAGCGGAAAAGTTAAACTTCCCTATTTCGCCAAAAAGACGGTAATTAAGAAAAAAGAGGCTGTCGAGATAGAGTGTAATGAGGTCGCAATAGCGGGGAAACCCTATAAATTAGGCATAGGCGGCCTACACTCGATGGAAAAGAAAACCTACAGAACAGAAGACGCTGAGACTGTAATTAGTGACCATGACGTGGCATCGTATTACCCGAGCATAATATTAAATGAGAAATTATGCCCTGAGCATTTAAGCGATAATTTTTTAGACGTGTATAAAACTATTGTTGACGATCGTTTGAAAGCCAAGGCCAGCGGAGATAAGGTGACAGCTGACACTTTAAAAATCGTAATTAATGGGAGCTTTGGTAAATTTGGAAGCAAATGGTCTGTCCTGTTCGCACCTGAAATGCTTATTCAAGTGACTCTAACCGGCCAATTAGCGCTGTTGATGCTGATTGACAAAATGGAACAGCAAAAAATACCTGTTATTTCTGCCAACACTGATGGCATTGTCCTAGCCTGCCCCGCTGACCGCGTGGGCTTACGCGATAAGGTTATAAGATGGTGGGAAAGTAAAACAGGATTTATAACAGAAGAGACTAAATACAAAGGGTTATATAGTCGTGATGTTAACAATTATTTAGCTGTAAAGCCTGATGGTAGCTATAAGGGTAAGGGTATATTCGCTAAGCCATCAATGAGTAAGAACACACAATACCCTATAGTGTACAAAGCGGCGGCTAATTACCTGGCCAACGGTGAGCCTATAGAGTCGACCATTAGAAACTGCTCTGAACCTAGCATGTTTTGCGCTATCCGCACTGTTAAAGGTGGTGCGCTAGATGCTCAAGGCAACGAGCTTGGTACGGCAATACGCTGGTATTACAGCACAGAATCAGAAGCGCCGATCACGTATCAAGTCAACGGCAATAAAGTGCCGCAAACTGATGGTGCCCTACCTATGATGGAATTGTTAGACCAGTTGCCACCGGACATCGATTATAACTGGTATATAGACACAGCTAAGGGGGTTTTACATGACGTTGGAATCGAGTATTGAAAATTACTTAGTGAAAAGAGCCAAAGAAGAATGGTTGTTTTTGCGCAAGGTGTGTTGGATTGGTAGACGTTACGCGCCAGATAGATTGTTAAATAACGTTTACATCGAGCTAAAACGACCAGGCGAAAAGCCATGTGCTGGTCAGTTACGAGAACACGAACGAATGAGAAAAGCGGGAAACCGTGTAGAAGTTATCGATAGTAAGGAAGGAATTGACCGACTAATCAACGAAATAACCAAGGGGTGAGTCATGCCTGGTTTTGTTTATTTGCTTACTAACGATAGTTTAGAGGGGATGGTAAAACCAGGAATAACAACAAAAAGCCCTTTAGATAGGGCCAAACAGCTTCGACGCACTGGGGTGCCAACCCCTTTCACCCTTGAGTGGGCGTTCTGGTTTCAAAATCCCGAACAAATCGAAAGAGAATTTCACAACTATTTTGCAGATTACCGTGTGGCTATTGATAGAGAGTTTTTCGAAATGGAATTAGCAGACGCTATTGAATACCTAAACAATAAAATATATGACGATACTGGTAACGTTGAATCGATAGACGCAATTTTGACAATGCGCCACGACATCGAGAAAGCAATAACCAAAGCGGCTGCCCGTGGCGTTTGCGTTACAAGTATGTATTTTTTCATGAGTTTGATATTAAACAACATGCTAAACGGAGCTAAAGATGAAATATAACATTAAGGCTATTGAAACTAAATACGACGGGGTTTTGTTTAGGTCTAGACTTGAGGCAAGATGGGCGGCCTTTTTCAACTTATGTAATATTCCTTGGGAATATGAACCTTACGACTTTGACGGATGGATTCCAGATTTTGTTATAAAAGGTGTGGAGAGGGATATTTTTTGCGAAGTAAAACCTACAGACAAGTATCTACCTGAAGTAGCAGACAAGATGATGCAAGCAATGTACAGAGCGTACCCTTATGAAGAGTATGCAAAAGGTAAAAAGAAAAGTTATGTAAACCAAGACCCAATGGAATGTTGGAAATGTATCATTGCTGAGGACTTATTGCTGTTGGGGAATGGGCCTTTCTTAGATCCTGAGATTAGCGATTACCCACAGTTAGGGTGGCACCCCGAGCAATTCTGGTTCACAGCTGACTTTAGCCCTGTTAATTTCTTAGATGGAAATAAGCCGGCGGTTTTAGGTTCTGTAGAGGGAGCTTGGTACTGTTTAATAAACGGTTATTCTGGGAAAGATTTTTTAAAAGCCCTAGATGCGCATTGTCTACCTAGGGGCGAAATAGCTTTAAAAGCTAATGAAATTTGGAAAAAGGCACATGCTGAGGTTAGGTATAACCCAAGAAAGAGGGCTTTTAGATGAACTATAAACCCTACGAGTACCAGAAACTGATTATCGACATGATAAAAGAAAAAAGGCGCTGCAATATTTGGGCGGGAATGGGTATGGGCAAAACGTCATCCACTGCTACGGCTATACATGAGCTGAACGCCTACCCTGCCCTAGTTGTTGCGCCTAAGCGTGTGGCGTTAAGCACCTGGCCTGCTGAGTATGAAAAGTGGGACCATTTAAAAAATGTTAAAGTCGCGCCGGTCATCGGAACACCTCGGCAGCGGTCTGATGCCCTACTATCTAAAGCTGAGGTCTTTACAATTAACTATGAGAATTTGCCTTGGTTGTATGAGCAGGGTGTAAAATTTAAAACGATAGTCGCTGACGAATCCACACGCTTAAAATCATTTCGCACACGTAGAAAGGCTTCGAAGAAAACCGGCAAGCTAACTGTAAAACCATCTTACGCATTGGCAAAAATGACCTGCCAAGCCACACGACACATTAACCTTACAGGTACGCCCTCCCCTCTCGGCCTAACTGACCTGTGGGGGCCGCAATGGTTCATCGACCAGGGTGAGCGCTTAGGTAAATCGTTCAAAGCGTTCACTGATCGATGGTTTCGCGCTGAGCAAGTTGGCGCAAGTCGTTTTGCAGTTAAGCACACACCCTGGCCCAATGCTGAGCAAGAGATAACGGAAGCCTTGCAAGATGTATCTATAAGCATAATGCCGGCGGATTACTTGCCAATCGGCGAACCGATTTACAAAACGCTACACGCTCAAATGCCCGCAAAAGCTTGGAAGCTATATAACCAAATGGAAAAGGATCTGTTTTTTGATATTGGATCGAAAGAGATCGAAGCGCCGAGCACAGCAGCCAAGCTTACCAAGTGTCTGCAAATCGCCTCGGGCTTTGTGTATGACGAATTCAAAAGCCCTATTGATCTGCATGATGGCAAAATCGACGTGTTGAAAAGTGTTGTTGAAGAAGCCAACGGCGCGCCAATTCTAGTGAGCTACTGGTGGCAACATGATTTAAACAAAATACTAAGGGCTTTTCCACAAGCTGTCGCCCTTGGCGATGACCCGTCGATTATCAAAAAGTGGAACGCTGGCAAAATCCCAATGTTAGTTGCTCACCCTGCTAGCTGTGGCCATGGTCTTAATTTGCAGGACGGTGGAAACATCCTTGTGTTTTATTCTGACTGGTACAACCTCGAAGCTCATCAACAAATCATTGAACGCATAGGTCCAACGAGACAATTCCAAAGCGGACACAACCGCCCTACTTTCGTTTACAGCATCGTGACGGAAGGTACTGTGGACGAAGAAATAGCAGTAAGCCATCAAAGAAAAGCTACATTACAAGACTTGCTAATTAATAGGATGAAAAAACATGGATAACGTGAACCAACCTAAGCACTACAACAGTCACCCTTCTGGCGTTTCCTGCGTCGAGGTGTCCGAGCATTTTAATTTTAATTTAGGGAACGTAATAAAATACGTTTGGAGAGCTGGTTTGAAGTCAGACGATCCCGTCGAAGACTTACAAAAAGCGGAATGGTATATCAAACGTGAGTTGTTACGTCTAAATAGTCTATAGCGTTAACTTGAATATTAAACCGTTTGGTTTAATATTTATATTACCAACCAACCAAACACAAGGAGAGACAATATGGACGACAAGACACGAATGCGACACATACAAGTGCTTAATAAAGACATGGAAAGGACCCGTAAGCATCTTCAACGATGCAAGCTGCGAAAACAAGAAAAAACATTAAGCAACTCAATGTTTATTTTAATCTTGATAGCAATTTTAACTCTTGTTCTGATGATCCAAGAAGTAACCGCATCTCCTCTCGGCGGCTGGGATACTTTCCCTGGCCCTGTGGCTGAGCCAGTAGATTGCCGCCCAACCCATGATACGAGGTGCGCGTGATGTCAATTTGTAGAAACTGCGGTCAAGACGACCGCTATCCTAGCGGCACGTGCCGACCTTGCACAGTTAAGCGAAACAAAGCAAGGGAGGCAAACGGAATAAAGAACATCGCTGAGCATAGGGCAAAGAAATTGGCACAGGTAAATAATAGAGCGTTTGCATTGTGGGGGCTACATCATGCGAGTTGAAATAAGACACGGCGCACCGCGTCATGGTATCGACCACACTGAGCAAGCGATAGTAATCATTAAGCCACTTTTTAAAAACGAGGTTAGGCGATTAGCAATACATAGATGGGGTCAGGGCTGGCATTGGCAAGATAACAATAAGGAATGCCCCCCTAAAATTCAAAGAGCACTAAATCAATGAGGCCCCCAAAACTAACCGATCATGACCTAGCTCTGGCGATGGAATTAAGAACTGAGGGGTGTGGCTGGAAAGTAATCGCTAGGGGTTTAGGTTGTGATTGGGATCATTTGAGGCAAGAAGTAAAGCGAGCGAAAACGCGCGGGTTTCGGAAGTCCCGCGCAGAAATTTACGAAAACAGAGGACGTTGAGACATGGACAAAGCATTTTTAGGTGTCATTGCAATATCAGTCACGGACGCGATTCAGGACAAATATCCTGAAGTTAATCGTGATGTTGTAGAAACGATAGCATATAACACCATCTCTAAACTGTGGGACACGAACACGCCGCTTTATATGTACGCTCACGAATTAGCGGCAGACATAGCACCGCGCTATCACCTTAGTTTCGTGGAAACAAAAAAGGTGCTCAAAAATCTAAATTTTTCGCTTTAAGGGAGGGCCAAAAAATGGATTTAAACAATTGCAAACAGTTTTATCTAGACAACCCCTTTGCGGCGTTGTTCGTCATAGCTGACTTGTTGGGAAACTTAGCGTGCGTCTGGATGTTCTCAGATTTTAATTCTTGGCAGGGTTGGATGTTTTCAATTAGTGGTTTGGCCATCGCCGCCGCAATTGCTCTTGCCCTACCTCTTGTTGGTAGTTTTGCGCCCATCTCAAAAGTAGTTCTAGTGTGTTGGATAGGTTTTACAATTGCGAGTTTTAGTCTGTCGTTTGTAACTAGCTGGGGCAGAATGGAATACGCAAAATATAGTGCAGACAAAAGCACCCTGCTCCATCAATCTCTAAGTGCCGACATTAACACTCTCAACGACGCTGGCTATCGAGAATGGTGTAAGACAGCAAAAAGCGCTGACTGTAATCAGTTGCAGCTAACGCAACAGTCCAAAGCTGCTCGCGCTGAGTTAGACGATCACAATTTTAAATGGAGCCCGCACCAAATGGAATTCCAAGGCTTCAAATTTGGTCAGTATATTGTTATCGGCTTGGTATTTTTGCTATCACTCGGCGGTGCAATTGGCAGTAGCATTATGGGATATATTGCGGGTTTACGGACTAATGCGGCATCAAGTGCGGGGTCGAGAGATGATGTAAAAAAGCCCGAACTCAGGGGTGTGGGGTAGATTTCGTTCCAGAGCCCGAAATACCAGGGCTGGAACGAAATGAGGAACCTGTTTTAGGGCCTCAGGAACGAAAAATCCAAAAGGTATTTGGTGATGTAGTTGACCAAGTTGATGTAAAAAACGGCACTGTTAAGTTGTTCAAAGGCGGTAAGCGGGTCAGTAAATTGGCCCTTAGCAATGCGGCAAAAGTACGAAAGCAGGTTGTAACGGATTATCTACGGAAGGTTTACGCAAACTAAGGAGCTATCAAAATGATTGAATATTTTATTTTAACGTTATTTTTGTGTCCACCAGACGTAACAAAGTGCCCACACTCTGAATTGATACCGGCCAAAACTATAACTTTCGAAGTGTTCTCAGATTGTGATGGTGTAGGTCAAGCACTGGTAGACAACAATGAATATGACGATCACGCTTGCAGGAGACACGAAAAATGAAAACTATATTTATAATAATGGCCGCGTTCACGGGAATTCTATTTGTGTTCATGGGTTCACAAGATTACGAAGGCGGAAAGCATCGCGTTACACAAGAGCAAATCCAACAATTCGAATCTCGATACCCTTGCGGATTTCCTACCACGCCAGGGTTAAAATCAAGAAATCTACCAGAGGGCTGTTAATATGATATTCATTGTGATTATGTGCATTAGTGTTTTAGTATCAGCTTGTTTTTTAATGTCGAGGGGAGATGACTAATGTTTTTTAATAAGCGTGAAAAGGGTATGGGTAGCAAAGAACTAGCACGTATTTCAAGGGCTGTAACAATTAGCGAGATGATACCGGCGTCAATAGATTTTGAAACACGCAAAGAAATAGTGAGAAAATTTGAAGGT
>Ga0099851_1000651_pt1 | contig 14539 bp, 20 predicted proteins | sample CB_VirMetaG_6_FD_78176 | JGI IMG/M metagenome (GOLD analysis project Ga0099851, IMG submission 78176) | Freshwater to marine saline gradient viral communities from Chesapeake Bay - CB_1508_2 Viral MetaG | ecosystem: Environmental > Aquatic > Marine > Coastal | place: USA: Chesapeake Bay... | reverse complement strand
TAGTGGAATACACAGTATAACCAAGGGCACCCTTACCCTTAGCCAGTCCCTTAGCACCGCTACCCTCGCCTTGTCTAGCGGGTCCTGACTCCCCGTCCTCTGAGAGGGCCTCTTCTAGTGCCTCGCCAGCCTCCCCATAACCTTCCTTCATCCCATCAGGCAACAAGTCCCCGTCCCCATCAGGTATACCAGAGAGGTCAGAGGAGGCAGGGTCTTCTGGGTTGAAGTCTTCTGGGTCTGACTCAAGGTTAGGGTCCTCTCTCAGCAGCTTGTAGATAGACTTGGCGAGACGAATAGAGTCAGAGGTAGACTCCACCTTGTCAATGTATTCCTGCCACTTCTCTGCGTGAGCCTTGATATTATCTGGTACACAATCCCAAAGTTCTGAGGTGTCTACGTAGTCTTGACGGCCACGAGCAAGGATACCAGCAGCCACAGTACCGAGATTAACACCAGTCTTCTGGTCTTCAGGTAGGTCTTTGAAGTGCTCTACTTCCATCTTGTTAATGTCAGTACAGAGAGTGTTGAGGTTCCTTTCAGAGCCGGGGTAGAGTTTCATGTACTCCCGTTCAATGAACATATCCTCTACGCAGTTGGTGATTGCTTTGAGAGAAGGACGGTTATGTTCCTCACACTCCTCGAACAACTTCTTGGACACATCCCAGTCAGTGAAGCGTACATGGGCAGACTCATGGTCAATATACCCACGGGATACACCAACAGAATGCTTACTCATTACTGCATCCTGAGGGAGAGAGGGGATAGTGATAGTCTCTCCATCAGTATGTGCTTGGCCCCCTTCGAAGACTACCTTGACTCCGGACTTGCGACCAAAGACATCGGTAACTCCGATACTCTCGTGAATAAACTCTTGTGTTTTCATAAGTATTCTCCCGGTATTACTTTAACTGGACGAGGGTGATAACCTCTAAACGCTGCGTGTGTTGCTGTACCTTTCGGTCCTTTCACTTCGAATGCGCTCCAATGGAAGTAGGCTCGATCCTTGTCAAGTAAAGTAAAGTAAGAGGGACCTTGTATCTTAACTACTTCCATCAACAGTACTCCCTTGGTATAACCTTCTTTGCTAACGCCCAGTTAGGTCCTGAGTGTTTCATCACAGTCATGTGGTGGTGACCGCTATTAGAGATGAAACAAAACCCACCATTAGAATGGCCATCCTTAATCCACAGACCTTTACCTTCTACTCCAGTTCTATACGCTGCTCCTACTTCCATACCCGGTCCTTAATCCCTTGGAGTACTGCACGATCTTCCTGAGTACAACGGTCAAGCACCACCATGTCCAGAGCCTCACTCAATGCATCCTTATCCGAAGCACCATTGAGAGACAGGAACTCTGCTGCCTTGGCTACTGCCATCATACCCCGAGGAGAGATAGGTTGGAGTACGTTGTTACCAGTGAAGGCTTCGAGATGCTCAGTGACATACTTACTGATACGATCCACGATCTCAGACTTAAGGGTCGGGGCTGCATTCTGAGCCAACTCCTTACGTTTACCCTCAGGCAGGTAGTCTACCTTCTGCCAGATAGTGAAGCGGTCAAGGAAGGCAAGAGACTGAGCACGAGCACCTTGGTACATACCAAACTCATCTCCTTGTCCTACTGTGTTACCAGTAGCAAACATACGGAACATCTGGTGTGGATATACCTTACGTCCACCATCCTCAAGCAGAGTCATACCGTTACCCTCGGTAGCTGCCTGCATCACATAACTAACATCAGGACGACAGAAGTCAATCTCGTCAAAGATAGCGATGTAAGCATTAGACATAGCCTTAGGAAGCAGACCATCCTGCCACTGGGTAGTAGTGGTACCACCATCTGCAATCAGGTCAGTCTTACCGATCAGGTCCATACGGGTGATCTCACTATCGAAGTTGATACGTAAGACAGGCCAGTTAAGGTGTGCTGCTACCTGTTCAATGAGTGTTGTCTTACCAGTTCCAGTATGCCCATGCAGGTACATCCTCTGGTTAGTCATCAGAGCATACAACACACGAGTCAACTCCTTCTCTCGGAAGAGATACTTGGGGTCTTGCTTTGGGATATCCGGGTGAGCAACTACGTTACCCTCGGAATCCTTCCACTCAAAGACAGGCACCTCTATGTTATTATCCGTCACACCAAAGAACAACTCCTTGGCAGGGCGCATGGTCACAGTAGAGGTAAGGTCTCCCTCTCCAATAGTCAACCCCTCAAGTTCTTCTTTTACCTTAGAGGATAATAACTCTTTAAGTTTCTCCTTGTAGTTAGTCTCAGTCTCTTCGCAGAGCTTCTTGAAGTGGTCAAGGTTACCTCTGGTGATTTCAAGATCGACTCTAAGTTCATCAAAGGCTTCTTGGGATACACCACCAGAGGTTACAGCCTCTTCAGTAGTCTCCTTATATCTGCCCTTACTTGCTTCAGCCAGAGTCTCCATCGCTTTGAGTACTTTCGTCGGCCACTCAGAGCTAGTGTACCGATCAGGTCCGATCTCTTTGAAGTTCGTGTCCTTGTCCTTGGACTTCAACCAGTCTTGGAACTCTGAGTGAGGGATGTCGCCAGTAATCAAGGCAAAGACAGTACCCAAGGGTAGTTCTTTGAGTACGTTGTAGAAAGTCTTACCGAACTTCTCCTCCATCTCAAGGGAGAACTCATTGAAATCATCATAGTACATCCTCTTACAGATATGGATGATCTTCTGTGCGTTAGTCTTGTCAGCTTCTTCGATGTTCGGGTGGTAGTATTGACCAGCCTGTTTAATGTAGTCGTTCATAGTGTTAGTCCTTTCTGTTTAGGTATATTCAGGTGGGATTAGTTTGTATTTGTATAGGTTGAGGGGTGCAGTACTTCCATACTCGAAGTTACTAAAATACTTACAACGATCATCGCCTACAATCACTTCTATGTCACCGTTTTCCGAGAATTGTAAGACCCATCCCCTAGGTGGAAACATGGTAGTACTCACCCTGATCCATCCTGTATGTCCATCCCTTGTCGTCGTCCAACTCTTCATCAGTCTTCACCTGAACCATACGACCAAGGTACGCGGTAGTGTGCAGTAGGTTGTCGCTAAGGTAGGCTACACCATCAGGACCAATAACGACTACACTCTCTTGCCAGTCTACGAATCCATAAGGTACAACATACTTTTTGTAGTCTTCTTCGGTACTTATGAAGGATACTTCAAGCTTTCCTTGATAAGCACCTATACAGGGTATTGTTTTCCCTCGTGTTTTCCCTCCTGCTTCTAGCTTATCCATGTGGTGTGTGAACTTAGAGAGGTTTCTTAAGTTCTCCACGTTGTCGATTGAAAAGATTACGTTATTCCCCATCGTTGTTCTCCTCCTCTATCAGCTTGTTGATCTCTCGTTTCACTATCTGCATCGTATCATTTATCCCCTTGGTATAGGCAACGATAGCCATTCGAGTACTACCCCTGAGCCATCCAAGATAGTAGAACAGGCAACAGAAACAAAGACACAACCCTATTGATACCCATACGTTAATCATCTTTCTTCTCCTTTAGTGGGTGGTTCTGTGGACCATAGGGGTCCAAGTTCTCAGGGTCTCTGGGTAAGAACCTGCTAGTCTTAGGTAGTTTGTCCAAGTCCTTAGTCCAGTCGTCAATCGGATCATCTTCCATCAACAATACTCCTTCGGTATATAGAACTCCACCGTCTTTTCCCGGAGGTATTTGCGTTCGTTGTCCCATCTAAACCATCGACCCCAAAGCCTTTTAGGACTACCTTCAATGCTTTCGATTATAGTAAAGGATGGATCAAAGATTGTGTCTTTGTACCCAATGCAGTCACCTACTCTGTACTTTCTCATTCTCTTTACTCCATAGTTTATAGAACAGTTCCTCTGTGAGTTCCGTCCACACAAAGACACCATTCTTCCAGATAGGTACTTGTACCATAGGCTCTCTCCTTAGTTGAAGACAATCACCCGGCGCTTACGTCCACCGAGTAGCTTCTTGATGTTCTGCTTACTGGCGGTCAGACTACCGGGTAGGGTCTTGGTGTCACTGATTGAGACATGGTAAGCCTTCAAGTCCTCTGTCTTTTGGGTCTGGGCAATCACGTCATGGTAGTAGTTCCAGTTAGGTTTCATCTTAGTTCTCCTTGTAGTGTGGATTAGGTGTCCATGATCTTTTCCAGTCAACACCATCGGTGGTGTTCGGTTGAATACGACACACAGAACTGCCATCCCACTCTTCAATTAGCCTTCTGGCCCGATCAAAATACAAAAAACATCCTCCGTCTTTGTCCATCGCAGCACCTACTACCTCCGGGACCAGTTTCCAGAACTCGTCCGCTATAGGCAGTGGTGTGTCGGGTTCAATAACGGTGCGGTAGGCGATGATGCTCATGGTGCCACCCAGAGTGGACCACACGTACTTGTCGTTGAGATCAACAGGCCATGCGGATTGCGCCTCGCCCCTAGTTTCCGACCAAAACTGTACCTGTCCCATGGTCCCCGCAGGCACCGGACAAACACTGTCTTCCTTTGCGTTCCAGATAATCCAGTCAGAATACTTAGTCATCTTAGTTCTCCTTAGTTGTGTTCTCGACACCTTCCAACGCCGCTATCAACGGGTCGAGGTAGTCTGGGTTTCTCCGCTTAATACCACAAGCAATTGACCAACACTCATTACTAGTACCTTGTTGGCTGTACCCAAAGTATTTGTCTACTTTGGGTGAGCCAGAGGCAGCAACATAGAGTAGATCACGTAGTTTTATAGACTTATCCCAATCCTCTGCCTGTTCTGGGGTGCCGTGGAGGAATCGAACCTCGTGGCGTCCTTCCCTCTATTTTACGCCGAGAGTTTAGAAGACTCTTGAGGGGGCACGACACATTATAAGGACATCATACATGAATACTTGTTATAACTGTGGTACCACTACCAGTAACCCAAAATTCTGCTCTAGGTCTTGTTCCGCTAAGACTACTAATAAAGTACCTAAAAGAAAAGCAAAACCTAGGTACTGTAAATCTTGTGGGTGCTTAGTCCAAAAAAGAAGAACTAAGTGTGATTCGTGTAGGACACCGAAAGACATAACACTAGGTGAGGCGGTATACACAAACAACCATAAGTCTAGTGCCTTTAGTCTAGTCAGGTACCGGGCACGGACCTCAGTGTCTGACAGAAAAATGGAGTGCGAAGAGTGTGGATACAGTAAGCACGTAGAAGTATGTCACATTAAACCCATCAGTTCGTACCCACACTCTACTCTTCTCTCCGAGATAAACACTCCAAGTAATCTGAAACTCTTATGCCCTAACTGTCACTGGGAGTTAGACCACCCTAAGTCAGGTACTCTATCCAGTTGAGCTACGGGGAGTGTTGGTGTTACTTAAACAACATCAACTTGATGTGCTCAGCGATAGCATTCTTGGTGTGGTGTTTCTCCATCAGTACGCCATTGACGTACAGACCTTTAGCAGTGAAGGGGATAGTCATAGTCTTTCCCCTTCTAGTTAAGACAAACCAAGAGAATACCTAGGGTTTCCCCTAGGTATTCTGAGAGTGTGTCTATTTATGGTATGAAACCGGGGCACTGGACACATAACGACCGTCAATTTTCCGTGCCACGCTTTTCCTTTCTCTTAGCTACAGTCTAACAGGAATAGCACCTAGGGTTTCCCCTAGGTACCCTGAGAGTGTGGTCGGCTAGATGCCCGAAGGTCCATAGCCAAGACGTTCTGCAAGGACACCGCCAAGCATACCACGCTCATAGGTGGATGAGTAGCGACCCTTCCATGCTGCACCCATACTTGCAGCAGCCTTGCGATCACCCGAACCGACACCGTTATGGGGTTTCATCACCGAGTCAGGGTAACGACCGGGATTCTTTTTCATCATCGCCGCCATCCTGACGTTCTTTTCCTTGGACCGACCTGCGCCTCCGCCGGATTGTGTTGCGCCTTTCTTGGACATAGCTTTTCCTTTCTCTTAGCTACAGTCTAACAGGAATAGCACCTAGAGTTTCCCCTAGGTACTACACTCTTAGGCCGCTGCTTCACGATACTTGGCCGCAACAGCACGGATTTCCTTCCACATTTCGAAGTGGATCACGTCCTCTTCCGATGCACTCTTTGACGTGATGCGGGACGTAACAGCCTGCATCAAGTTGTCGAGCTTCTCAATATCATTGAAAGGTTTCGGTGCAGTGTCTTTTGTCAGGTCGTACATGGACTGCTTGCGAGCATTCTGGTAGACCTGAGGCTCAATTTTGGACTCAGTGTATACGAATTTCTTTTCGTCTTTCTTTCCCTCCAATTTCAAGCCACCATATTTGGAAAACCAATTCACGGCTTTTTGTGCGTGTGAAGGGTCCATTGCCTTCAACAATTCCGTTGCCCGACTGGCGGCCACGTTTGCTGCACCGTGTTCTGCCCAATTGTGCAGGATAGACACGGCTATCTGATGAACCTTGATCCGTGTCGAAGAAACAGTTTTCGACAGTGACAGTGTTGCATCAGAGATGTCCTTATCGGACATGACGAATGAATACTTGACGGTCATTTTGCTTACCTTTCTCTAGTGTTGCCGTACTACATACTATTTAGTACATAGTACAAGCAACACTAGGGGGTAGTCCTCCCACAGAAGGAATACTTTCCCTAGTGTAAGCTTGTAAGATAAGGATGGTTCTTCCCCTGCGCGGCCCTATCGCGCACTATCCCTTACCCATTATGGGGCACCCTACACGGCGCTAGCTTTCCTGTCCCCGGACAATGTGAACCTACGCTAATCCTTGCTCAATCAAGAGACTAGGACCGACCAGCGCACAAGCCGTCAACAGTATTCACTAGCGCAGTATCCCTAGCCTCCTATTCCCCGGCCACTAACACGGGTTCATCCAAGGCGCTTTTTCTTACCCGACGTATGCCAAACGTCGCTCAGGATACTGGCGTATGTCTCTGACACTTGCGTGTCTTTACGTCCCTTCCGGGAAGCTAGGCCCTGTTCCCAAGGCCCTACGGGCATTTGTTCCGCACCTAGGCTAGTCTAGGTCCACATTGGCGCTGCTAGGGCCTGTCCGTGGCGACAAGGACAAGATGGCCTCCAATTGTGGCAAAAATAAGGCAAAGAGTGAAATATTTATCACAGGTTCGTGAAGATTGTTACAGAATACCAGACAAGAATACTCAGGTATTAGTCCACGGTATAAATCCTGACAAGAATACTCAGGTATTAGGGATGGAATGTTAACCAGTAGAACAGTTTAGTAACAGAACGGGGGTCTGGGCCGTATTTCATTAACATGTTAACTACCTAGATGAGAATGATTCGCAACTGGGAGCACCCTAGGGAAAACCCTAGGTACCGTACCACTACCCCACCCCGGGGGGTCCGGGGGGTGCTCCTCTATTCTGAATTACAGCTTAAGATTTTCTCACCAAAATTTATACCATGCAGGATTTACCTCTTGACAAACTTTTGGATTGCCCGTATATACTATAAGTACATACTCTAAGTACAGTCCCCTAGGTACAACCCTTAGGTACCTATTAGAGTATATATTATTCTCCTAAGTACAGATACTCTAGGAATACTCTTAGAGTACTATAGGTACAATATCTTATTTTGTCTTTTCTATACTAATATGTCGATTTCTATTGACACCCCTCTAAATACATGTCATACTATACATATAGGGGGAGAAGAGTATGCCTATCTTTACTAAAGAAGAATTATATTCCACTCAGGGACATATGCGTACCTCAAGTCTTTTTGTAGAGAAAGCAGCCTTAGAGCGTAAACCTTTCTTGTCTTTACGTGCACAGCACCAGACCACCACTGGTGTCAGCCTTAGGGATTATTTTATCAACTATACTATCAACGATCCTACTGAGACTGTCTTTGCAGAAGAGGTGTTCGGCGAATGGCGCTTCTGGGAGAACCTCCTCAAGTGTAAATGGTTCACTCCTTACGTAGAAGACTGGCGCAGAGAGACTGACATCAAGCGTAAAGCAATGGCCTTCCAAGCAATCCTCAAGGAAGTCAGGGAAGACGGACGTAGCTCCTTCACTGCCGCCAAGTACCTGATCGAAGAACCTTGGAAAGATAAGACCAAGGCTACTAAAGCAAAGACCCAAGAAACCACCGAGAAGGCTTTCGATTCAGTCTCCTCTGACGTAGATCGACTTAGAGAACAAGGACTCCTACAGTAATGGCGAAGAAGGCTACGTTATCCTCTGTCCCGAATATCTCGAACAACGCTTCCAGTGTTAACGAGAATCTTGAGAAGATAAACAACCAACTTAATAACACATTATCCTTGGACGGTAGCACTCCCAATGCTATGACGGCAGACTTGGACCTCAACGGTAACAACATTCTGAACGTCTCTTCGATAGATGCAGAAGTTCTGACGATCAATGGCTCCCCTGTTGGCCTATCGAATCAGGCTCTGTTGTCGTTTGATACTCGCTCCGCTGCCAATGTACAAGCAGCGAAAGCAAGTTTGAGTAACGGTGAAGTCTTCTTAATGGATGGCCTTCCGTACCGAGTAGACACATCCAAGACTGGTACGTCTTCCGTCACTAACGATCTGAGTGAAGCTGGGATAGACTCCGAAGAGCCTACAACTTTCAGACACTTTGGAGCAACAGGGGATGGAACAACCGACGACACAGCAGCCATTGATGCGGCTGAAGTAGCTCGCCCCGGTGAGTGGATATACCTTGAAGCAGATAAGACCTATACGTCTACTGCCTCGGTAGCGTCTTTGCTAGTCAATACCTACGGTCCCGGTACTCTGAAAACCACAGAGAGCGCGACCCTTCGGCCCCGTGCACACGAGCATCTAAGCGTCTTGGCCCCGGTTTCATCTCAGGCCCCGTCTAACAGTATCCTGACTGGCTTCGATGGCGACTTTCAGACGCTGAGAACCTTTGGCATTTACATCACTGGCGCAGACACCGCAGGGACGCCAAGTGCAGATATCTCTTTATCTGAATATGCTACTGTGGAAGAGACATCGGCTGATGTGTGTAGTGTCTTATTTGACAGTGGGAAGAACCAGTCTTTCTTCAACACCGCTGGCCGAACCGGGTGGTACGGGTTTATCCGAAACCTGACCCATGACGGCGCAGGTGATGCTTTCATCTACCGAACAAACGTACTGCTTACGGAGAGTGACTCAACGGTTAACCGTATCCACGGTGCTCCTGCTGGTGGGGTGTTTGGTGGCACTATCCAGTCAAGTGTTGATGACGTAGTTCTCCAAGGTCTTGAGTGGACCTTTGATGATAACGGCAACGACAACATGGCGAAAGCCATTGTCCTCAACTTCAAGAGGGATAACAGCACCGCAGCCAAGGACCAGTTCTGGACTGGCATCCGTCTGAACTCCAAAGGCACAGAGGATATCGATGCCGGGCTGCATCTTGTCGGCGGCTGGAAGAACGGCGTTGACCTGACTGGCGGCACGTTTGATAGGGCTGTGTCTCTGGCCTCTGGTGATGGTATTCACTTTGAAGTCACAACCGGCCTTGTCTACGGAACAACCGCTTGGACCACAAGCGAGGCGGTTACATCCGGGGACTACCGGGAATACGAAGGCAATGTGTACCAAGCCTCAACCAGCGGGACCACAGGTGCTACTCCTCCAACACACTCTAGCGGAACTGTCTCAGATGGTGCCGTCGATTGGGACCACGCTTACACCCACGCCTTTAAGTCCTACGGCGAAAACGACGCGGGAACCCACATCAAGGTCACGTCCAGCAAGTTGTGGATGACCTACCGCAATACTTCTATGCTTGGGCTGGACGGGTCGAATGTTGACATCACTCCGGGGGCTAACGGAAAACATACCCTACGGGTGTTCGGATCGTCGGCTACAGAGGCCCTTGCACTCGGTAATGAAGGTGTAGCGTCTTACATCACAGCCCTTTCGAACTCGACGGCTAACACCTCGTTGATACTGCGAACAGCAAAGAACGGTACGGAACAGAGTGTACTGACACTGGACCAGAACAAGTTAGCAACGTTCGCAGGGGACGTGTCTATCGCTGGCAAGGTTACTGCGGGGGATGAGACTCACACCGCAAACAACCAGTTGGATGTAAACTTCTTTGGCGATGGATCAGTTGCACAGTCAGGGGCTTACAGGAGCGTTGTAAATATCTTCGGTGGCGGAAACCAAACTCGCCACTTATCGCTGTTTCAGGAAGTCTCTGGGGATGCGGTGGTTGCCAGTACCTACGGCGATCTGGTCCTGCGGACTGATACACAAAACGCCAGCATTTTCTTGACACCCCACGGCACTGGCCGGGTCAACATGGATAACCCGACATATGCAGACGACAGCGCAGCGGGCACAGGCGGCCTTGTGACTGGTGATGTCTACCAAACCTCAACAGGTGAACTGAGGATTAAACTGTAATGAACACTCAAAAAGTTGACCAAGACACTCAGGCACAGGTGGCAAACACCATCGGGAATCTTGTAATGGAAAACGCAAGTCTTGCTGCCTCCAACCGGTATCTTACGCAGGAAAACGCGGCCCTCACTGCGCGGCTGGTCGCAATGGAAAAAGATAAGTAAGGAATCTCTAGTGGCTGTAAATGATTCATTCTTTTCTATACTGCAAGGCTACGAAGGCAGTGTGGATGATCGTAGGAAAGAACGCCTCATTGATGTCGGGGGCTACTCTAGTCTTCTGTCTATACAAGACATGGAGAGAGCCAAGCTTTCGTCCCTCGGTTACACCGGCTCCTTGAATGACATGTGGTCTGAGTATCTTGTGTCTCTTGGTGGGATCGGCTTAGAGAGTCTGTCAACCCTCCTCACGACTACGTTCTATATGCCGGGGATTGACTACGCTGTTCAGAGTATTATTCCTACAGCTATTGCAGACTACGATGGCGGCTACTACCAACTCTCTGGTGCGAAGAGTACCTTCGATGCAATGTTCAACCCGACAGATGCTATCCGGGATGCTATCTACAATACTTCAGCAATATCGGGAGCACACGAAGGTCTTATCACTTACACTGATAACGGCTCGGCAGCAGAAGCCACTTTCGTCGATCTTAAAGTAGATAATAACAATCGTATCATTGTCAAACTAGACACTGCCGGAGCTAAGACTGGTACTGTAAAACTACAGATGATTAACGGAGGGTCTCTTGCGACGGCTACCGCTGTAGCAGAACTAACACCCGGCACTGACGTACCTTACAATATCGCGTGGAGAGTCACGAGTACTGAGATCAGTATCTCCCTGAATGGTGCAGCGGCTGTGACAACGGCAACGGCCCTAGGTATCCCAGACCTCTCTACCTCAAGTATCCTTGATGATGGTGATATAACAAGAGAGTTAGATAGATACTGGGCGTCTGACATAGGTGAAGCAGGAATTGTAGAAGCCTCCACATGACTCTAATGGAAACCTCCCCAGAGGACTCATACTAATGAGAGTAGAGGAGATCAGGGAAAGAGCGGAACAAGAGCTTGAGTTCTTCATTGCTCTGGTTGCTCCAACAGAAGTCCTAGGTAATTGTCATAAGGACGTAATCCGTTGGTGGACCAGAGAGAACGCCAAGACACACCAGCTTCTACTCTTCCCACGAGACCATGGTAAGTCCAGACACGTCGCCTATCGTGTAGCTTGGGAGTTGACTAAAGACCCCACTCTAAGAGTTCTGTATATCTCTGCTACAGCCAACCTTGCCGAGAAACAACTCTCCTTCATCAAGGGTATTCTCACCTCAGAGACCTACCGTAGGTACTGGCCTCAACACGTAAATGAAGAAGAGGGTAAGAGAGCCAAGTGGACATCCTCGGAGATTTCTCTTGACCACCCTCTCCGTAAAGAAGAGAACGTAAGAGACCCTTCAGTCTTCACTGCTGGCCTCACTACCTCCATCACTGGTCTACACTGTGACATCGCAGTACTGGACGACGTAGTGGTACAAGAGAACGCTTACAACCAAGAAGGACGTAACAAGGTCCGTAGCCAATACTCTCTTCTGTCTTCCATCGAAGGTGCGGGGGCAAGGGAGTGGGTAGTAGGAACTAGGTACCACCCCAAAGACCTCTACAACGATATGCTCGAAATGAAGGAGGATGTCTACGACGAGGAGACTGGGGAGAAGTGTAGTGAAGACCAAATCTATGAAATCTACGAGAGAGCAGTAGAGGACAGAGGTGACGGTACTGGACAGTTCTTGTGGCCTAGACAGAAGCGTAAGGACGGTAAGTGGTTCGGCTTCGATAAACAGATTCTCTCTAAGAAGAGAGGGCAGTACCTAGACCGTATGCAGTTCAGGGCACAGTACTACAACGATCCATCCGACCCTGACTCCAGACCAATTGACTATGATAAGTTTCAATACTTCGACCGTAAGTTCCTAAAGCAGGACAAAGGCCATTGGTACTACAACAATAAGAGACTGAACCTAGTAGCTGCTATCGACTTCGCCTACTCACTTAGAAAGACCGCAGACTACACCTGTATCATCGTGATTGGTATAAACGCTGACAACAACATCTACGTCTTGGACATCGAAAGATTCCGTACAGATAAAATCTCTGAGTACTTTAAAAATATCCTCCATCTCCACAACAAGTGGGACTTCAGGAAGTTGGTAGCAGAGACTACTGTAGCCCAACAAGCAATCGTAAGAGCACTGAAGGAAGACTACTTCGCCCCCCATGGCCTCAGCCTTAAGGTAGAAGAGGTAAGACCTACCCGTAACGAAGGCTCCAAGGAGGAACGTATGGAGGCTGCTCTGATCCCTCGATACGATAATGGTCAGGTCTATCACTACCGAGGGGGTAACACTCAGGTTCTGGAAGAAGAACTTGTATCGAGAAACCCTCCACACGATGATGTAAAAGACGCACTGACTAACGCAATTCAATTCGCTGTTAAGCCAGCACAGACAATGAGAACCAGACGCACTGAGGATAATGTAATCTTCAACGCTAGGTTCGGCGGGAGAAGCCACTAGTGAAACCAGCACTCGACGTACAACACCTGTTAAACCCGGACACACTCGCTTGCGAGATCGCTGATAAGTGGCAGGACTGGCATTCTCTCCGTAACCAATGGGTTGAGGAACGTAAGGAACTCCGTAACTATGTCTTTGCTACAGATACCCGCACTACTACTAACTCTCGCCTAGAGTGGTCAAACTCCACCACGACTCCCAAACTTACCCAGATTTACGATAACCTGAAGGCAAACCTGTCTGCCGCTTTGTTCCCTAATAGTGATTGGGTTCGATGGGAAGCTCACGATCTTCAAGGAGCTTCTAATGAGAAACAAAAGACTATCCAAGCTTATATGGAAAATAAAATCCGTCAGTCTCAGTTTGAAATTGAAGCTGATCTACTGGTGGATGACTTTATACTTTATGGTAATTGCTTTGCTACTGTAGAGTTCGAAAGAGAATACACCGAGCTTGATAACGGAGAACAGATCGCAGGGTATATAGGCCCACGTCTTGTCCGTATCTCTCCTTTCGATATTGTCTTTAACCCCGTAGCCTCCAGCTTTGTACACTCCCCAAAGATTGTGCGTTCTATCGTTACACTGGGAGAGTTGAAGCGTGACACTATTAAAGGGGACGAGTCCAAGAGTGCTATCTTTGATAAGATGCTCACCAATAGGCAATCAGTCTCTGGGACAGACACTCTGGAAAAGGGTGACGGGTTTATAGCTGATGGATTCTCTAATATCCAACACTACTACGGCTCTAACTACGTAGAGGTTCTCACCTTTTACGGGGACATCTTCGACACTAATACAAACGAACTTAAAGAAAACCGAATCGTCACTGTAGTCGATAGGGCTTACGTCATCGAAGACAAGGCTTTCCCTTCGTGGATTGGACAGGATGCTATCTTCCATTCTGGTTGGCGTAGTCGCCCTGACAACCTCTGGGCTATGGGTCCCCTCGATAACTTGGTAGGTATGCAGTACCGTATTGACCATCTGGAAAACCTTAAGGCTGATGTCTTTGACCAGATCGCTCTCCCCATCCTGAAGATCAAAGGGGATGTAGAAGACTTCGTGTATGAACCGGGCGGTAGAATCTACCTAGGGGAAGAGGGTGACGTAGCACCTATGGTCCCTGATGCTACAGCACTAAACGCAGACTTCCAGATTCAAACTCTTGAGAACAAGATGGAAGAGTTCGCTGGGGCACCCCGTCAGGCTATGGGTATCCGTACTCCGGGTGAGAAGACAGCCTTCGAGGTCCAGACACTACAGAACGCAGCATCCCGTATCTTCCAACACAAGGCCTCCAAGTTCGAAAGAGAGTTTGTAGAACCAGTACTGAATGCCATGCTTGAGTCTGCCCGTAGGAATATGGACTACGTGGACACCATCAGGGTCTTGGACGACGAGACTGGTGCTCTCCTGTTTCAGAGTATCACTAAGGAAGACATCACTGCACGAGGACGTATTACTCCAGTAGGCGCTCGTCACTTTGCTGAACGTGCTCAACGTCTTCAGAACCTTAACTCTCTTATCCAGATTAAACAGGACCCGACTGTCGGTGCCCATAT
>Ga0099851_1000645_pt1 | contig 14592 bp, 10 predicted proteins | sample CB_VirMetaG_6_FD_78176 | JGI IMG/M metagenome (GOLD analysis project Ga0099851, IMG submission 78176) | Freshwater to marine saline gradient viral communities from Chesapeake Bay - CB_1508_2 Viral MetaG | ecosystem: Environmental > Aquatic > Marine > Coastal | place: USA: Chesapeake Bay... | reverse complement strand
TAATGAGACTGACGTTATTGATTGTCTTCAAGAAGACGGGACATACGTCGCTACATATGAAACACTAGAGGTGCCAGAGGGTGAGACCATGTGTTTCACGTACCTGACTAATTCAGGAGAAACCACCTATCACCTTCAGGCTGGAGAGTACGGAATTAGGCCTAGCGAATAATTTTTATATTTGCAGTATGAGTTCTGCAAACAGAATCAAAGGACTTCTTGATAAGCACGGGCTTTCTGGTGTTAATAAACCTAAAGCAACGCCTAAGCACCCAAAGAAATCGCATGTCGTCCTGGCTAAGGTCGGTGATGCGGTTCGCCTTATTCGCTTTGGTGAGCAGGGAGCAGACACTGTAACCGAGTCAAACCCAACTGGTAGCAGAAAGAAGAAGCAGGATTCATTTAAGGCTCGTCACGCAAAGAACATCGCCAAGGGAAAGATGAGTGCTGCGTACTGGGCCAATAAAGTAAAGTGGTAATTAAATAGATTATTATGAAAGATATAGCAACAGCTATGCAGGAGGCTGGCTTCTCACTGTCAGACACCATGCCATCGCAAGAATCACCGCAACAAGATGTTCAGCAAACTGAATCGGCGGTTGAGCAGGCTGCTTCCTTTTCTGAGGAGCCAGTTTATCAGCCTGAAACACAACCTTATTCTGAGCCTAAGCTGGTGGATGAACCGCCAGTCAACCAGGCTCAGGAGGTATATGCTCCACAGCAAGAGCAACAAACAGAAGAAAGATTTTCTCAAGAAGAGGTAGAGGCAGAGATTCTGAGATACATGAGCGAAAGGCTCGGGTCACAGGTCGACAGCTTCGATACAATTCGAGAGAGATTCAATACAGTTCCGACGGAAATCGACGAGCGTGTAGCCGCGATTAACAACTTTGTTCGTGAGACTGGTAGGAGTCCAGAGGACTGGTATGCTTATCAGAGGTTGAATACATCCGAAATGGATGACATGACCGCTGTAAGAAACCAGATGCGCATGGAGAACAGCAACCTCTCAGACGATGAGATAGAGTTGCTTGTTTCATCCAAGTACAAATTGGACCCAGACCTAAACACGGAAAGAGATGTTAGACTCTCGCAGCTTCAACTCAAGATGGATGCGGAACAGGCAAGGAAAAACATAGAGGATGTGCGTCGCAAATACGAGGCGCCAGAGTCAACGTCATCCGAGCCGCAGTCATTCATAACCAACGAGTGGGTTTCACAAATGTCAAGGGAGGTTAACGAACTTGACGGGCTTGTATTCGGACTGCCTGACGGGAAGCAATTCACCTTCGGATTGGACGGTAAGTACAAGTCTCAGCTCATAGACAAGAACGCTAGGCTTGATTCGTTCTTCGATGATTACATCCATAGCGATGGGTCATGGGACTTTGATAAGCTTAGCTCTCACAGAGCCTTGATTGACAATATTGACCAGATTGCCGCGTCTCTGTATCGTCAGGGACTTAGCGACGGACAGCGAAAGGTTGTTCAGACAGCGGGTAACATATCTACCAATACGTCACCACAGCAGGGGTCTGGACAGAGCCAGGGTTCTAAGATTGAAGAGCAACTTAGAAGCGCACTTGGTTTGGGTAGCGGAATGACTTTTAAATTCTAACGCCTAAAAAAAAGAAATCATGGCATCAATCATTGAACAGGGTGCAAACGCACAGGCAAAGCACACAAACGGAACCAGTACTGTCTACGGGCAGTCGCTTCCTCAGGCCGACCCCACTAAGTACACCTCCTTGGGTGATTTTATCGACGAGGTCAACGCACCAGACATCCGAGCATCGCTCGTCAAAACTTACGGAGACCAGGGTATAACTGGGTTTCTGAAGATGACGGGAGCCGTCAACAACGCTGGTACTGCAGATGAAGTTACCTGGTGGGAGGAGGCTCGCCTGCACCAGAAGGTAGAGTTGACCGTAACTTCCGACGTTGCGCCAACCACATCTACAATTACCGCAACTCAGGACAGAGCAATCTTGCGCAAGCACGATGTTGTCTTGTGGGGGGGAACAGCTCGCGCGGTAGTAATTGATGTGAGTGCAGCCACAATACCAGTTGTAAAACTCGTATTTCTTAAGGCTCTGTCTGCCGCTCCCACCGCTGCAGACAAAGCAGTCTGTGCGGTTGTGGGCAGCAGCTTTGGTCAGGGAACGGACCAGAACGATAAGTTTGTCGAGTCCAACGTCGTAAAGAGAACAAACCCATACATCATCACCAAGGAAATCTACAAGGTGAGTGGCTCACAAGCAACGAATATTGGGTACGTAGACCTCGGCGGTGGAGACTACAGATGGTACATCAAGGGAGAAATGGACACGCGCCAACGCTTCCTCGATAAGAGAGAGATGATGATGTTGCTCGGTCAGAAAGCTGACTCGGCTGCGTCTACTGCTGGTCTAGCAGACGCCACGTTCGGAGCGGGCTCCGAAGGATACTTCGATGCTATCAACGATAGAGGCATCGTTACCAGCGATGTTATCGGTCAGAACACAGGCTTTACCGATATCGACGACATCATTAAGGAGTTGGACAAGAACGGAGCTCCCGCTGAGTACGCCATGTACTGCAACACGGACCAATCATTGGCTATCGACACTATGTTGGCGGCTGGTATTGGAACCAACGTTGGCGGCTTGGCAGCTTCTTTCGGAGCATTCAACAACTCTCAGGATATGGCCATCAACCTCGGATTCAAGACATGGTCTCGTGGAGGATATACCTTCCACAAGCATGACTGGAGACTTTTGAACGACCCCAACTTGCTTGGTATCACTGGCGCAGCTACTGGTTTGGTTGCTGGCGTTATGGTTCCATTGGCTACGGTTGCTGACGCCAAGACTGGCAACAAGGCTCCAGCACTGGAGATGAACTATAAGGCAGCTAATGGATACAGCAGAGAGCTGAACCACTGGGTTACTGGCGGCGGAGTTCTCGGATTCAACACCGACACCAAGGACGTTGCTCAGTTCAACTACCGCTCAGAGACAAACCTTTGTGTGAGAGCGGCGGAACAGCACGTTTTGATTAAGGGCGTATATGACGCATAACACCTAGTTTACTAATAGAAAGAGGGGCCTCGGCTCCTCTTTTTTTTTAATTATATTTGCCATATGAACAGCAACACCGAAAGCTGGTTGTATTTCAACACGGCAGACACTGATAATAACACAATAGCCGTTAAGGCCTCGACGCTTTACGCTATTGATTCCTCAAGCCCGACGGCTGTTACCCTTAGATTTAAGCATGGCGGGGTGACCAACGGAACCATAACGGATTTTGTTGTCATTGCTCTTGATGTTGTAAGCGGCAAGTCGCAGGATGTTATTGATGAGTTATGGAGTATGGTCACGCAAACAAATGGAGAGTTTTTCACCATTGCTGATGATGCTAATTCAGAATACATTAGCAACGTTACTTCCTGTGGCGCAATAACTGTAAACGTATGATGATGAAGTATGTAAAGTTGAATGAAGGACTTGCTCCAAGTGTCGCTGTAAACGCCTTCAGTGCAAACACAGACGCCCTCTTGTTTATCAGAGCAACTGATATAGACGAGGGCCTTATCACGCTCGCTTTTTCTGAGCCAGGCGACGCCGACGACACAAGGGATGAGGTTCTACTTGCTAGCGAAAAATCATTGGCTGGATGCAAGGCCGCTATTAAGTCTTTGTGTGAGGAAATTTCAATGAGCAGAAGCGTTGTTGTAAACCTTGCGGGGCCGTCTGTATCAATCAGCAATGTTAATGGGTATCCTGTGAGCGCAGGGATAGATGAAATTACCACACTTGTTCTGGCAGCTGACGGCGATGATGTTGTTATTCCGTGGGCTGATAGTTCTGCCGCAAAGGTTGGGTTGAGATACAGGGCCAGAATCATTAGCTACACAGCGGCATCAGAAGAAGAAGAAACCGATGGGTACTTCAATGAAGACACATTTGTTTATACGGACGGGGTTATAAGCTCTGCAATAAACACCACTGGTATATCATTTAGTGCTAATGATTTGCTGGGGGTGTTTGATGTTGGAGACGTGTTCGCGGTCCGCGTTGAAATCTTCAGCGACTCAAACCCAACTGGGATTGTTTTGGAAAACACTGGGGCCTCAGAAGAAGCTGGATATACGTTCACTGCTTCCTAAGGCGCTAAACCAATAAAATTTAATTTCTTATGGAACAACAGGTTTCCGCCCCAAGACGGGGTCGTCCATCGAACGCTAAGCCTTCTGTGGACAAGGTAGAGATGGCCGAAGCGCCATCATCAAAGTCGGCATCAAAGCCAAAGATTAAGCGCAAGGCTCCAAAGACGGATACGCCTAATGTGTATAACGTTATCAATGGAGGCGGCATGTACTTTAAACTTCGTTCCCGCACAATCGTGTTTGACGAGGAGGTTGGATACACAAGAGAGCTTAGATACTGTCCGTCAGAAAAAAGTATATGGGCCGACGAGCAAAGCGATAAGGCTCGTGTTTCTGCTGTAATATTTAGGGACAAGACGCTGGTTGTGCCTCAGTCTCAGCCCAACCTTATTCAATATCTAGAAAGGCATCCAGATAACGTTGCTAACGGAGGTATAGAATTTAAACTTCTTAACGAAACAGAAAACATTCAGGAAGAAGTCGATACGGAATTCATCATTCATGACGCCATATCCATGGTTAAGTCAAGACCACTTGATGAACTTCTTCCTCTGGCGATGGCTCTCAATATAGATGTTGATAAGGATAACTTGTCAATCAAGAGAGACCTAATTAGATACGCAAGGTCTAATCCAAGAAACTTCATGGACATGTCACGCAATCCTCTGGTAGAGGCGCGTGGCTATGTTTCTCAGGCCTACGACTTTGATATCATTAAGGAAATAAAGGGCGCCGTGGTTTGGGCCGACACTGGCAAGATGATTTGTTCGGTGCCAGTTGGGCAGAATAGGGTTGACGTTGTAACAAGATTTGTTATGACAGACCAGGGCTCTTCTGTACTTGCTGAGATAGAACGTCAGCTTTCAGACATAGCTTAAGCATTCGCGTGTGAGGCAAGCTAAAGGGGGGTGGCCAGACGGCCCTCCCCTTTTTCTTTATATTTGCTTAGCCCAAAACAAAAGCAATGATAAGCGTCAAGAGAGTGTATGAAGTGTTGAAGGACCTGGCTAACAAGGAGCAGCGTGGCTTCATCAGTCCGTCAGAGTTCAACACGATGGCGCCTGTGGCACAGACAACAGTTTATAACAGTATCTGGTCAGAGGCTTTTGGTGTTGAGCAGATGCGTGCAAGAAACATTGATGGGCAAAGGGCTATGTCAAAAGTTAACGATGCGCGTGAGCAGCTTACGATGTATATGAAATCATCAACGAAGGAGCGCAACTCTGATTTGAAGTTTGATTATCCAGACGACTGCAACAAGCTAATCTCTATAAAGACGTACGGTAAGGTTCTTATGGGGGTTACAACATCTGTGCCCATCGAGATAGTTTACGACTCTTACAAGATTGACTACATGCTTAAGAGCACGCTGTCTGCCCCATCCATCGGGAGGCCAGTAGCTCATGCTGCGGAACAGATAGAGATATATCCGAACTCAATAAGAAAAATTGACATTCGGTATTACAAATATCCATCTGGGATTACAACCAGCGGAGCCGCAACATCTGGACAGCCAGAATACGGGTATACCGCAGTTCTTGGTGATGAGGTATACGACTCTTCCAGCAGCGTAAACTTTGATTTACCAGAGGAGCGTGAGGCACAGCTAGTCGTAGAGATTGCTGGTATGATTGGAACATCGCTAAGAGATGCGGCTTTGATGGCTTACGGAAGACAACAAGGATAAGATGGCACGCAACCTGGTAACCATATCAGAAGTCGTTAATGACTTCATCATGTCTCTCGATGGAGATGACTTTGCAAAGAACGTATCTGATACTGTCGTACACAACTATGCTCTGCGCGGATTGCGAGAGATGGGGTTCGACATGCTTCAGAGGGTAAGGTCAATCAAGCTGTCAAGAAACGATAATGACACCGTTGACCTGCCAGATGATTTTGTATCTCTGATTAAAGTTGGTATCGTCGGTAGTGACAACATGGTCTATGTGTTGAGTCCAAACTCAAACATCAACTATTCTCAGAAGTACAAGACAGACTCTATAGGCAACCTGCTCGACAGCGACGGGGACGGAGTGTACGACAGAGTTGACTCTAAGACATCAGCAAAATACAGCGACGTTCTACACGACGAGGACTACCTTGTATTCAGCAACTATATCTACCAGAATAACGTTGGTCAGATTTACGGGCTTGGAGGCGGTAGATATACTGGGGAGTATAGAGTTAACTACGACCAGAACAGATTGGAGCTGTCATTGAGTGATGCATACAACGAACTGGTTATTGAGTATGTTGCTGACGAGGCACGCTCTACCAATCCGACGGTACACCTTATGGCGGAGGAGGCTCTTAGAGCATACATCTACTACAAGATTATAGAGCGCAAGAGCAACGTTCCAGGTGGCGAGAAGGCTAGGGCTAGAGCCGAGTACTTTAACGAGCTTAGAAGAGCTAATTCACGCCTCAAGTCATTCGGTAAAGAAGAGGCGTTGCAGGTGATTCGCAAGAACTTCAAACAAGCTCCCAAGTACTGATGGCTATTGATAAACTCATCCCTCAATATCTCAACCTTGATGACGACGAGAGAATTCTAAAGTCGTATGAAATGGTTAACGCACTCAACGTGCGTATCTCTCACGAGGAAGATGGCGACGCTGGTGTCATTAAAAACGTAGAGGGAAACACGCCTATATCCCCAAAGGACTCAGAGGTGGATGCTCTGCCTACTTCTGGCATGAACAGATGTATTGGTGTCTGCACGTCCGAGGCGCACAAGTGTGTGTACTTCTTTATATACAACAGCAACGGTAGCCACGGTATTTACAGGTACATCGCATCGCCAGGTACCGAGGACTCTAACGTATTCGAGAAGGTGTACGAGAACGCTGTTCTCAACTTCAATATGCAGAGCTTCATCAAGGCTGACCTCGTGGTCAACCAGAACGGTGAGCACCTGCTGTACTTCACGGATAACAGAAATGAACCCAGGAAGCTGAACGCCACTAGGGCGCTGGCTGGTGGGTACAGAGCCACAATCAACAACGGTTCGTTTGCAGAGCGAGAGGACTATCTCTCCGTATGTAAGCGCCCGCCAATGGACCCACCTGCACTTGAGTTCAAGACGAACGAATCGCGGCGGGTCAACAGAATCAAAAATAATCTGTTCCAGTTCGCATACCAATACGTGTATGATGACGGAGAATACTCCGCCCTGTCTCCAGTGTCTAAGTTGGCAATAGCTGGGACACATACATCTTCAACGGGAGAGTCCATCGTGACCACCCCAAAGAACAACGAGATTGAGGTTACCATGGCCAGCTCGTCTGGCCCTGTCGAGAAGATAATCTTGTACGTAAGGTCTGGGAATTCAGGCTACTACTCTAAGGTTACTGAGCTTAAGAACAATCCTGACGCTGCATACGAGACGTTTATGTTTGCTAACGACGGGGTGTACATCCAAGCTTCTGACGCGGATACACAGAAGACATACGACTCCGTGCCACAGCGTGCGGCCACTCAGGTGTTTTCAAACAACCGATTGTTCTACGGCAACTACGTAGAGGGTTACGACAACATCATTACCGAGGCAGACATCAACCCAATTTTTTACCCAGAGAGCACCTCGCTTTCTGCGTTCGAGATTGCCTTGCTTGAGGGCCGACAGTTTAGTCTTATCCACGGCGTCCCATCTAGGCTGAGTAAGTTCAGGCTGGCCCTCGGCCCAGACAACGAGGACTGGGAAAACATTGAGTGGTTCGGGGGTGACTTCTTCGGTGAACTTAATATCGAGAACCTAATTACATTAGGGGTTCTTACGCGCACAGGAACCAGTGTGGGCATAGCGCCGTACCTCCAGTACGCTGTGTGGCAAGCTGGCCTAGACCTTTTAGTTCCAGACACCAACAAAAGCTTGGGTGGTGGGGCGTGTAACGTAAGCAACGCCGTTATCCACGACATCGTTGGAGGTGGTATTGGAAATGAGATATTAAAGACGGAGGATATGACCGACGCTGAGTTCGAGGTCGAGCACTACTCGATGTCGTTCTCTATTGATATGTCTGATGCCCCAGTAGCTGGCTTTGGTTCTGACGCTACAATCGGAGTGGTGGTGAACGTTGGTGGCTCAATGATTGGTACAGCTAACTCAAAAGAGGGTGGCTACATTGATGCAGACGACCCGTATCATGAGGTTGATATTGTCTTAAAGGATGAGGATGGGTTGGTTCTCGACCACACCCCTACGTCAATCCACATGTTCAAGAAGGTTGACCAGACGTATGACTTCCACGGGATAGACTACACCGAGTACAGCAACGTACAGCTCAACGGAAATCTTAACGGCATGAAGGTCGAGTCGCCTTTGCGATTCTCAGCAAATGTTGACGTGTCTAACATGAGCAAGACCCAGGCTGGTAACGCCGTGGCTGCTGCGATGCGGAACCTGAATGCTGACATGTTCGTCCGCTCTGAGAAGTACGAGAACTTCGGGCCTCGTGAAAGATGGCGTGGTTCCCAAGCTTTGAGGGGTGAGGGGCCAGATGGAAACTTCTTGTTCCCCACGTGCTACCTCAATGCGTATTGGGGTGATGACTCAGCTAGTGCTGACGATGGCGATGGAGGTACGAGCTTCATTTATATCGGGTGGAGCGGATTCTACAAGTTTAGGGTTGTGTCTGCAACATACAGCGAGCAGACAGGAAAGGTTCGGTGCAGGATTGCTCCAGTCGGCCTAACCCTTGAGGCTGACGAGGGATTGGTTGGTAAGTTCAATACTGGGGCCAACAAGAGAAAGGAGAATTGGTTCCACGCCATCGAGGATGAGTGTGGAGATGCCCGCTCCCACACCTCTGTGTACGCAGATAACCAGATTGAGTGTAGGGTTGAACTCGGCGAGAACGTATTGCATACTGGGACGGGTATGATAACAGCCATCAACGACTTCTACGCTCAGGGGACTGTTGAGCTCAGTAGCGCAGGCTCAGTCGACAACATAACCACCTTTAAGTCTGGAGCCACCCATGACTTTGGTGTGGTATACTTCGACAACAGAGGAAGACATGGTGGTGTGCAGAGGATTGGTTCTGTTGAGGTTCCTCACCTTCACGACGAGAGCAGAAACACGGGGTATGGCTCCGTGCTGTCTGGAAGGACTGAGATAGACATCAGATTGAATCACGCTCCACCTAAGTGGGCTAGTAAGTTTGCGCCAGTGTACTCAAAGAACACGACGTATGACTTCTACCTGTACTCATTGGTGTCGGAGGCGTTCATTCCAACCAAATCATTCAAGAGAGATATCCGTTCCACTAGCGGCGATGAGGACGACACCATCAACAACAGCGCGGTAATTATCTCAGGCTTGGGTGGTGATGTGACATCATCCATCTTCTTGTCTATGCGGGCATTTGAGGGCAAGCCAAACTCAGCTAAGGAGTTGATGGGCTCCATGAAGACCTATCAATATCAGGAAGGCGACAAGCTTCGCATTGTTTCATACGTAGATAAGAACGGGGCCACGCAGTATCCAGACTACGAGATTCCAATCACAGGATATCAGTACATGGTTGATGACGAGCATAACCCGCTTGAGGTTATCTCCGAGTCAAGCAGCGTTGAGCACGGGAAGAAGGATGACTTGTACAGAAGAACGGGATGGTTCCTCTCCATCAAGGAGCCGAATTTACCTGGCTTCACGCGTTCCGACATACAGTCCGCAACAGACTACTATAGCCAAGACTGTCAAGTCCAGATTATCAGATACAAGAAGTCCCCTGAAGATGTCGTGTTCTACGAGATGGGGGAGATGTTCGACATCGACACGGATGGCAGTGGCAACAGAACGCACGGTGGCAGTAGACCAACAACGTCAAACATCATTGTTACGGCGGACATCAGAAAGGTAGACGGACTGTCGTTTGTCTCAAGCACTAGGCTTTACGTTGGCGACCGAGTACCTACTGGTAGCGCCTCTCGATTGGGGTACGTAGATATTGTTAGAATCATCCCAATGAACGGCGGTTCGTTCCTATACATCGTGGATGATGCTAGTCCATTTACTGAGGCGGCTCGTGGAACGTCAGTATCATTTACGCTATCTCCAGTGGTTGGCTCTACAAACACAAACTTCCCAGGTTGCTTAAGCCTCAACCGTGGCGATAGCTACCTGAGGTTGAGACGGTTGCTCTCCAACCCAGCCAAAACGTTTGAGCCTCCTGGGGCTTCCATCACCTCGGTGTTCAAGAGGAACCCAACAATTCCACGCGAGGCTGTTTACAGAGTGTACACCGTAGAGGACGATAGCGTCAGCGATTTCTTTGAGTCCAACAGCTACTCGCTCGGAAGAGCACACATCGAGACCCCAGATATTGCACAGATGAGACGCATCTCGTCTATCACATACAGTGACCCATTTGCCTACGATTCAACGCGGTTGAATCTCTCGTCGTTCAATCCTACGCTGTTCCCATATACTGACATGCCATCTAAGCATGGGGAGGTTACAGCTATCGTTGACGGAAACGAGTCTCTCACGGTCCTTCAGGAATCCAAGGTGTCCCTAGTTCCTATTAACAGGAACCTCGTGCAGATGGGAGCTGACAGCAGCATGGTGACCTCGACTGAGATTGTCGGTACGCCTACGTTTATGGCGGGTAGCTTTGGTCCTGGCGTAGCCCCTGACGGAGTCGTTGAGCGGGTTGGAGTAGTGTACTTTGCAGACGTAAGGGCTGGGCGTGTGTGCCAGATTACTGGTCAGGGTATCGAGCCAATTAGTGAGACGCACATGGAGTCATACTTCGAGGGGCTCTTCGGAGGTGTAAACAACTGTGTTGCAGTGCCCAAGATTCCTAGTGGCTTTGACCCCGAGAACGGGGAGTACATCGTAACCACAGAACCTATTGACTTTGTGAAGCTAGTTGTGGACGAATCTACCGTTGGCTTTGCATCTGCTCCACCAGCTGACGCCATACTAAACGACCTCAAGGTTCAGCCTACATTCTCTACGAAGATGCTGTTGGCGTGGGATACTGAGAAGCTTGACTGGGACGAGAACGACTGGGATGAAGACTGCACATACGTTCCTGACTGGGACGAGATGCACGCCGCTGTCATGTACGTCGACAGAATCACGGAACGCAGTGGTGTTTACGTAGACCCAGAATTCGAGAACCCAATCACTGGAGGCAGCCTTACTTCCTACATCAAGATTGGAATGGTTAATCAGCAGAAGACATACCGAGGCGTGGCTAAGCTGTCGCTTGTGGACCACACGGTAGATGTCTGCCCAACAATGGTTCGCACCACGCCCACGGGTGGTACAGTACTGTTGAATATTATATCTGCTGTAGACCCTGAGAAGGCTACTGTTGCGTGGTCGCCTAAAGCGCAGAAGTGGCTCACGTTCTACTCGTTCTATGCAGAGATGTACGCTAACATTCAGAACAGATTTTTCTCGTTTAAGAACGGTCAAATGTATCACCACAACAAGAATTCTATACGTAACAACTTCTATGACACTCAGTATACATCTAAGATGGACCTTATCTCTAAGGCGAACCCAAGTAGCATTAAGTTCTACAAGGCCGTGAGTCTAGAGGGCTCTAAGTGGGACTTGTCCTTGATAAACGACAAGCAGAAGGTGGTTGATATAGACTCATCACACCTAAAGAACAAGGAGGGTTTGTTTTATGCAAACATTCCTAGGGTGCAGGACAACAATATAGGCTTAACTGGAAATCAATTGTCCCCAGCCAACTATAGGGTTATAGGGGCTGTTGCATCTGTTGATTCCAGTGGTATAACGTTTACTGGCGACATTGACAAGATGCCAGTAATAACGAATAGCTCCTCACTACTTATGTACTTTAGGAGTGGCAATAATGCGTGGACTGCTGTTGGGTCTAGCATCAATTCGGTCGCAAATAAAAACACAGTGACAACATCATCTGACACCTCATCAACTATTCAGGCTGATGACATTATAGCAAATGTTTTTCTAGGTGGTGTTGACGGTGAGAGCTTTAGAAGCTACTACGCAAAGATTGAAATGGAGTCTGATAGTACAGAACCAATCGAACTGTATGCGCTCAATCTAGTGTACGAACCATCCTCATTGCATAATGACGGTGGCCAACCTAATAATCAGTAAATTAGCGGCATGTTTGAGTACGACGAGTTTGGAAATCCTATCCCAATCATGGGGGCGGCAAATGTAATGACCGAGCCAGGAACGCTGCGGCCGCCAATGGCACCTCTACCACCAGGGCAATACCCAGATGGTACTATTGATTCATTTAACTGGGACATCACCAAGGGGCTTGAGGGTAGCAGTTCCCTGCCTCCTGGCCCGATGCAGCAGCTGCAACCTATGCAGGGCATGTCTACAATTCAACCAACCCCACCAGGAACTCAGATGAACATGTCACCCATGTCTAGTCTTGGTGTTGGTGGGTTTCAGTTCGATGCTGGAATGGGTCCTTATGCGGCTCCTGGGTCCGTGGCGGATACGTCTATGCAGTCCATGAAGACACTTGGCGTTGAACAGCTTGCTGGAGGTAGCGGACCCAATACTGGTGGTCTTGTCACTACGGCAATGTCTGGCCCCGCTGTTCAAGCATACTCAGCAGCTAATGCAGCCTCAGCAGCTCCAGCAGCAACTGCCGTCGCAGACTCTGCGGGAAAGCTAAACATGCAGTCAGCTGGTATGATTGCTAGCGGTGTGTTGGGTATTGCTGGTGGTGTTACAGATATTGTGCAGGGAGGTAGGAACATACGTTCCGCTCAGAGCGAACAGGCTAAGCAGCAAGCAGAGATAGACAAGCTAAAGGCATCACAGCCATCACTGTCCACTCCAGCTGAATACTACGAGCGCGTCAAGAACGCATATGACTCTCGCCTTATGCAGATGAGAACAGAGGATATCAACAGGGGGCTGGCCAACACAACAGCAGCAGCCGCATCCTTTGGTTCAAGAGGTCTTGGTGCTCTGGCTGGTGCCACTCAAAGTGCAAACAGAGCACAGAGGGAGGAGGTGTTGCAGCAACAGCAGCTTCAGACTGCGGCTCTTGGAGACCTCGCGGCAGCTCAAGAGAGAAGTATAGGCCTCAAGGAAGATAGAAACGTAAGAGAGACATCTTATGCTCAGGGTCAGCTGCAGCAGGCTCAGCAAAATGAAGCCCTTGCTAGGCAGCAGCGTGCAGCTGGGTGGACAAGCGCAATTGGCGGGGTAGCTCAAACAGCTCTAGGCGTTATTAATCCAATCCCACTACCGCTGGAAGACGGTGGTAAGATTCAAAAAACCCCAGGTAAGTTTTCTCACGAAGAGAACGAGATGGCTGTTGTAACGGAGGACGGAAGAGACACTGGAGTTCGCGTTACTGGTGGTGAGTACGTACTTAATCCAGAACAGGCCTCGAGTATAAAACGATTGGTAGAGGCTGGAGATAAGGAGGGACTCATGAAATTCATGGACAACCTGCTCGACGAGCCACAATTTTCATAAGCATGGAATATAAGTTCGCATCAGATTACGCCAGAGAAATTGGTAGGCAGATTCAGGATGACGTAGACAAGATTGTCCGCGCACGTCAGCTTGCTGCCGACAGGGCGCGTGAGGAACAGAGGTATAATGAGCAGCAACAGAGATACCTTAGACAAGAGCAGAGGGCTGACGAGCGTGAAATGAAGGCTGATGAGCGCTATGCTGACCAGCTGTACGGATACACCAAGGCCGCTGTAGAGGTCCCTCCGACTGGAGTGGAGGGGTGGGCTGTTCAGGGATTGCAATTAGCTTTAGACCAATTTCAGCAGGCTGCTACTCAACACAAGCTTGAGCCGACACAACAGAACATGATTTCTATGCAGCAGGCTAAGCAGCAATATGAGAAGCTAAAGAATGTTTCTACTGCCAAGTATGCGATGAACAGCCAGACGATTAATCGTGTACGTACTGGTCAGATGAAGAACCTAGCGGGTGGTATTGAGAGAGCCGAGCAGATGTACGCCGACTACAGTCAAGCACCCGAATGGATTCTTGGGGAAGATGGACAGCTAAAAATTATTAGTGAGTCAGGTCTAATAGACTGGAATACAACAAGATACGCCAGTCTTGACGACGTGTACGTCCCGCAGGTTAAGGCGGAAGAAACACCATTCGCCTCGAGTGAATACAGTAAGACCTTGTTTGATGAGTCTTTCAACGCCAAGCGTCGCTCGTATACCGTAACAAATGCTGAGGGATTTGCTCTGGGGGAGCTTGATTCAGAGCGCTTGTTTCAGGATGTCGGCAACTCTATTACGGACAGAGTCAGGACCAACCCGCAAATGATGCGGCAAATGGCATTCGAGCAGTGGAAGAGGGATAACCCAGGTATTGATTATATGACAGAGGCGCATCAGCAGGAAGCACTTGCCATATACAACCCCACCCTGTCTCAGGTTTCTATTGATGGGGAAAGCATCAGTACTGGAAAACTTGATGC
>Ga0099851_1000642_pt1 | contig 14610 bp, 20 predicted proteins | sample CB_VirMetaG_6_FD_78176 | JGI IMG/M metagenome (GOLD analysis project Ga0099851, IMG submission 78176) | Freshwater to marine saline gradient viral communities from Chesapeake Bay - CB_1508_2 Viral MetaG | ecosystem: Environmental > Aquatic > Marine > Coastal | place: USA: Chesapeake Bay... | reverse complement strand
CAGGCTCACCTAGCGGTGTGGTTCGTGTACAGACGGTTACATCTCAGACCAACATTGATCTGGATACCGCAGTTACGCTAGCCAACAATGATGTACTTACCTTTGACGGAACAAATAAAATGTTTGTTGGTCAACTTGATGTAAGTAAGACAATCGCAACGGGAGACATCTTCCGCATCAACAGTGGTAACTTGAGCATCGAGTTGAAGTAATGGCCTTTGTAATCAAGGATCGCGTTAAGGAAACAACCACCACAACAGGCACTGGCACGTTAACTCTTGCCGGTGCCTTGAGTGGGTTTGAGGCGTTTTCTGAAATCGGTGACGGCAACAATACTTATTATGCTTGCACCGATAACGTGGACTTTGAGGTAGGTATTGGAACTTACACAGCCACAGGCACAACTCTTTCTAGGGACACTATTCTGGAAAGCAGCAGCACTAAACTGACCGCTGATGTTAACGGTGCGGTGACTAACAATGTAAACGTGATTGTGGACAATGTGCAGGGCGGAACCCTTACCGTAGGCCAGCGTGTGCGTGGCGCTGGAATAACTGGTGTGGTAACAATCGCTGTAGTTAACAGCCAGACAGACATAGACCTCAGTGTGGCAGTAACTTTATCTGACGATGACCCGCTTACAATTGGGGATGAGAAGATTAACTGGACAGCAGGCACTCGTACAATCTTTTGTACAATGCCGTCAGAAAAGATTATCTTTGCTGACAACAACGACAATCCGGTAAATCTAGTTGAACAAGACCCGCAGGCTTTGGCCTTTGCGATTGCGTTAGGATAGGAAGATGGCAAACTCATTTTTATCAGAAACAGATACTGCGGTAGGAACGAGTCCGGCAAGCATATACACCTGTCCTGCCGCGACAGAGACCACAATCATTGGTTTGAGTATATCGAATATCGTAACCTCGCAGATTTTAATTGACGTAGTTCTGGACGCCTCTGGACGTACAAGCGGCGCAGAAGACAGTGTGTATCTTATCAAGGCTGCACCGATTCCGGTTGGCTCGTCTATTGTTGTGGTTGGCGGTGATCAGAAGGTGGTTATGGAACCCGGTGACGTTCTGAAAGTTACCTCAGACACGGCTGCATCGGCTGATGTGGTGATGAGTCACCTAGACATCACATAGGGGGTATAGATGGCATACCAAGGTAATCCGCTCTACACCGCCTTCTCTACCATCAATAAGCAAGATCTTACTGGCGGCACAGGAACGAACTTCACCCTCGACTACTCTGTTGGTAGCCCGCAGGATATCGAGGTGTTTGTTAATAACGTGCGCCAAGAGCCTGTTGACGCATACACCATTAGCGGCACTAGCTTGACAATGACAGGCGCTATTGTTGCCACTGACGACTTCTATGTAGTGTTTCAAGGTAAAGCGCAGCAGACCGTGGTTCCGGGCGCGGGGACGATTACGCAGGCTATGTTTGCCTCCGGCCTTAACTTGGGCGCTGGTTACTTCCAAGGCAACAACGGGGATACAGGCGATACAACAAACGGCAAAGGTGATATATTCAGAGTTAACGCTCAGACGCTAACAAGCAATGTCACTATTGCAACCGCAGATAATGCCACGGCTGCTGGCCCACTTACCATTGACGCCAGTGCAACGCTGACCGTCAATGGCAACTTAACAATACTGTGAGGCATAGATGGCTTCGATATTAAATGTAGACCAGATAAACAATGCGGCGGGTACTAGCGGCATTACTCTTGACGCAAGTACAGGCAAGGCATCGTTTCCTAATGGTGCGACACTGCCAGCGGGTAGTGTGGTTCAGGTTGTAACTAGCGAATCAACAAACAACAGTGGTGCAATCTCATCTGCCACTTATGTTGCTGCATCAGGGTTAACTGCTTCTATAACACCATCATCAACAAGTAGTAAAATATTGGTCTTGGTAAACAGTTCAGTTTACGGCACAAGTGCCTCAACCGAAGGTGCTTACACAATCTACCGTAATGGGTCAGACATTGGTGATGCCGATGGGCTAAGTCGTTCATACACAGGTGCAAGTGACCATATTGTGCCAATGAGTATGCACATACTTGATAGCCCAGCTTCGTCATCTTCAGTAACTTATGCTGTTTATGTAAAACGAACACAAGGTTCTGGTAGTCTTTACACTAATCTGCGTGGTGGCAAACAAAGCGTTACCCTAATGGAGATTGCACAATGAGTACGCTCTATGTCGATACCATTAACGAGAAGACCAGCGGCAACGGTGTGCAGATTCCGGGTCATGTGGTTCAGGTCGTAAGCGCAACTAAAACAGACACGCAGTCAATATCAGGCACTACCTTTACTGATGTCTTGACCGCTACAATCACGCCAAAGTTTGCAAACAGTAAGATTTATATAAAATGCGACCTCAATTTCGTAGCATACTCCAATTCCAACAGTGCCTTGGCAGAAAGATACAGCGCAGCAAAGTTGTATCGTGATGCAACACAAATAGCTCTTGGAGATTCTGCCGGTAGTAGGTCGCAAGTGTGGTTTTCTTGTAATGCTGTTAATGAACTAAATGCCGGTTACACTATGTTTAATTCGAGTGGGTCGTTTTGTGATTCTCCAGCTACGATTTCCGCTATCACATATAAAGTAAAATGTGGAAACACCAATAATAGTGCTGCTACTACGGTCATAAATTCAACTGGCCCAGACACTGACGCGGCATATTCACATAGGGGTGCATCAACACTAACCCTAATGGAGATTGCACAATGACCTCGATATTAAAAGTCTCCACAATCCAGAACACGGCGGGTACAGCACCGACAGCGGCTGACTTAGGGTTGAATGTGACTGGGAGTGTGCTTCAAGTTGTTCACGGCACCTTACCTACAACACTCGCAGCAACTGGTGCGGCAGGTTCTGACTACTTAGTAAACATTGGGTTAAGTGCTTCGATAACTCCAAAATCTGCCACTAGTAAAATACTAATCCAAACAAGTTTGTATGTCGGCATTGATTACGCCAATGGGAGTGGCTACCTGCAATCCTACTTAATATACAAAGCAGGTAGCGTACTTAACTCCGTTCACGGAACGTCTGAAAATGGCAGAAGACCAGTAGCTGGCTCAATCAATAACTACACCTCAGATAGTCGAGCAATTCATCTTATGAATATGTTGTCTGGTACACATATGGACACCAATGTGGGAACTACAAGTGCAACCACCTATGAAATTTATATGAGGAGTTATAGTTCTGGGCCTGTTGTCTACGTTAATAGAACTCAAACGTATCAAAGTGGTGGAACTGATTACGACCACAACCCTTCATCAACGATAACACTTACAGAAATCGCAGGATAAACAGGAGTAAACAAAATGGCATCAATATCAGAGGCTCTAACCGAACTAGGCATCACCGAATGGGTGTTGCGCGGTGAGCCAACAAATGAAGCAGAGTTTAACGAGATGTTCCGTAAGGTTACGGGCGCTGACGCTAACGGTTCAGCAATCGAAAGCAGCAACGTGGCTGACTGGGGATGTAGCTGGGCAACAGTCAACGCAAAGCTAACCGAGCTTAATGCAGCGGAGCCTTTGAAGCTGTTACGCGCCGAGCGTGACCGCATGATTGCGGCTACTGACTGGTGGGCATCGTCTGACCTTACAATGAGCGCCGAGCGTACAGCATACCGTCAGGCACTGCGCGACATCACTGACAGCTACACCTCGCTTGACGATGTAGTGTGGCCTACAAAGCCGGAGTAAAATTTAGATGGCAATCAGTAAAATTGACACAGCTTCTTTAGGCACAGGCAGTGATACTGATGCTATTACGATGCCGTCTGGTACGACTGCCCAACGTCCGTCTTCGCCTGTTGCTGGGATGGTTAGACGAAACACATCACATAATGAGATGGAGTTTTACGATGGAACTGATTGGTTTGCTTTCCAGTACCAAACCGCTGGTGCCTACGCCGTAAATTATATTGTTGTCGGTGGTGGTGGTGGCGGTGGTTCTAGTGGTTCCGGCGGTGGCGGCGGTGCTGGTGGTCTATTAGCTAGTAATCTATCTTTAGTCCCCGGTACTACTTATACCGTGACTGTTGGTGCTGGAGGTGTTGCTGGAGTTTACAACACTGTTGTACCAACTCAAGGAAGTAACTCTGTCTTTTCTACACTTACTGCTGTTGGTGGTGGGCGTGGTGGATATTGGACTATCAACAATGGTGGTGATGGTGGCTCGGGCGGTGGCTCGGGCGGTGGTGTTGCCGGTACTGGAGGTGCAGCTACATCAGGACAAGGATTTGCTGGTGGCAACGCCACTGGAGGCGCTAATTATGGTTCCGGCGGTGGCGGCGGTGCTGGTGCTGTTGGCGGCAATGGCTCAACCAGTGTTGGTGGCGCTGGAGGAGTTGGGGCTACAACTACTTTAATTACAACTGCACAAGCCACATCTGCAACTGTAGGGCAGGTGGTCGGTTCATCTGTGTTCTTTGCAGGAGGCGGTGGCGGCGGTCTTTATTATGCTGCTGGCGGTGTTGGCGGTAACGGCGGTGGCGGTAATGCAAATCTAAGTAGTGGTCAAGCCGGTAATGCTGCGCTTGCTAATACCGGCGGCGGTGGCGGTGGCGGAGGCTCTAATGGTTCAAACTTACCTGCGGGCGGTGCAGGTGGGTCAGGATGTGTAATTCTTTCTGTCCCAACTGCAAATTATTCAGGAACAACTACTGGTAGTCCAACAGTAGTAACTAATGGAGCCAATACCGTTATGATTTTTAAATCATCTGGATCATACACAGCATAGGAGGAGCAACAAATGGCACATTTTGCAAAAGTACAAGATGGCATAGTAACCAAAGTCATTGTTGCCGAACCTGACTTCTTTGACACTTTTGTCGATGATAGCCCGGGTGAGTGGATACAGACATCCTATAACACTATAGGCGGCACACATACTTTGGACGGCACACCCCAGCGTAAAAACTACGCTGGTGTCGGCTTTACTTATGATCGTGACCGTGATGCGTTTATTCCACCCCAGCCGTTTGCAAGTTGGACGCTGGATGAAGATACCTGTCTCTGGAACGCGCCTGTTGCATATCCTTCCGGTGACGGGCAGTATCAGTGGGACGAAGAAACAACAAGTTGGATTGAGGTGGAGTAATGGCATACATAGGCAAAACCCCGACCCAAGCTATTAGGCAGCGCTATGTGTTTACCGCGACAGGTGGTGAGACATCCATTTCAGGCGCGGACGACAACAGCAACACACTTATCTATGCTGACGGCGAGTATATAGATGTGATGCTGAACGGTGTTACACTGGTTGCGGGTAGCGACTACAACACTACAACCACCAACACCATCGGCGGTTTGACGGCGCTCGTAGCCAGTGACGTTGTAGAAGTTATGGTGTATGATGTATTCAGTGTAGCTGGGCTAAGTAACTACTTTACGGCAGCGAGAGTACCGTTTACGCGGTTCGATAGCACAGTAAAGAACATGCCGTTGAACGCAGATCAGAAGGTTCCGTTCACACGGTTTGATGCAACGAGCAGTGATTTCTCACTGACGAACTAGAGGCTGATATGGCAAGACTTGTAAAATCAATTGTATCCGGCTCGAATGTGGTCGGGCTGGGCGAAACAACCAGCGCAGATCAACTTGAAGGGCGCTATGCAGTCGAGATTGCCACGCTTACTGATGCCGCGACAATCACCCCGGACTTTGGCGCGAATCAAAACTTCACTGTAACGCTAGGCGGCAACCGCACATTAGCGAACCCGACAAACATTGTGGTAGGCCAGACAGGTTCTATCTTCGTGGTGCAGGACGGAACAGGTTCACGCACCCTCTCTTTTGGTGCATATTACGACTTTGCTGGCGGCACCGCGCCCACCATCTCAACCACTGCTGCTGCTGTGGATCGTATTGATTACATCGTCCGTACAGCAACATCTATCCACTGTGTGTTTACTGCGGATTACAGCTAATGTTTAATACTCAGATCTTAGCGGGATCATCAGGTCAGGGCGGCGGCTTTTATCCTGTTACAATTGATGACAGCTTGCGCTTTGAGGATGGAGGCAGCGCATATCTAAACCGCACACCGGCATCTGCTGGCAACCTTACAACTTGGACTTGGAGTGGTTGGGTTAAGCGTGGTAATTTAATAAATGGGACATTGTTTTCAGCAGGTTTCTTAAATCAAATTATCTTTGAGACTGACAGGCTTTATTACGAACACGTTGGGGTTGGTAACTATTACTTAATTACTACCAATAAATTGCGTGACACAAGTGCTTGGTATCATTTGGTTTTTGTTTGGGATACGTCAAACGCAACATCTACTGACCGTATGCGTATTTATATTAACGGTGAACGTGTAACGGCTTTTGATTCTGCGGGTTATCCAGTTCAAAATGAACCTAGTGTATTTAATTCAGCAACAACGCACGAAATAGGTCACAGAATTAATCCTGCTTTGTATTACCTAGACGGATACCTATCCGATGTCTATTTCATTGACGGTCAAGCCCTAGACGCAAGCAGCTTTGGTGAGGCAAAAGACGGTGTGTGGATACCAAAGTCCTACAGCGGGTCTTATGGAACAAACGGTTTTCACCTTGATTTCAACGGCAACACCAATGACACCAGTGGCAACGGCAACAACTGGACTGCCAATAATATTTCAGCACACGACTATGTGCCGGATAGTCCAACGAATAACTTTGCTACTATGAACTCTATTGCGAAAAAAAGCACTGTTACGTTATCTGAGGGAAATCTAAAATCATTTAGTAATGACGCAAGCATTGTTGCAAATGTAGAAGCAACTTTTGGAATTTCTAGTGGTAAATGGTATTTTGAAGCGAGTGGTAGAAGCGGTAGTAATGTTGGATATCCTGTAATTTATTTAGCAGATGCCACAACCAGAAGTTTTAACAATACTAACTACACTGGCAATGGATGCTCTGCTTACGGCGCACCTATTGTTAATGGTAGTTTGTTAACTCGTGTGGCAAGCCTAAGTTTAGATTCAACTTCGGACGTCAGGCAGTTTGCTTTTGATTTTGACGATGGCAAAATGTGGATTGGTAAAAACGGAACGTGGTACGACAACTCTGGCACATCGTTTACTAATTCAACTGGCCCAGAAAGCGGCAATAACTTTAATAGTAATTCTGGATTTACCTATGATGTAGGGAAGCTATTCTCTGGTCATAATGATGGTAATTGTGCAATTACTTTTAACTTCGGCCAAGACAGCACCTTCTCTGGCGCACGTCCTGCTGGCGGCAACCAAGACGCCAACAACATAGGTGACTTTGCCTATGCGCCACCGTCAGGGTTTCTTTCGTTGTGTTCCGCATCGTTGCCAACGCCTACGATTATTGATGGTTCTGAGCATTTCAATACGGTGTTGTGGACTGGTGATGCAACTTTCCCCAGAAACATTTCCGGCGTTGGGTTTGATTTGTCAACTGACGGTGGATTAGTTTGGATAAAAAATAGAAGCATCGCTTTAAGTCATACGCTTTGGGATTCCGTTAGGGGTGCTGGCGCAAACAAAGAACTAAGCCCTAACAACACTACCGCTGAAGGTGCTTTAGGTGCTTCAGGAACTACGGCTGATTATGGTTACATATCTAGCCTAACATCAGATGGCTTTGATGTGGCTGAAGGCGCAACTGGTTTTGAAAGTTATGTAAACGCATCTGGAAATGCCTACGCATCTTGGAACTGGAAAGCTGGTGGCACAGCGGTCAGCAATACATCAGGTAGCATTACGTCACAGGTTTCCGCGAATGTTGCCGCAGGGTTTAGCATTGTGACTTATACGGGTACAGGCAGTGCGGCTACGGTGGGGCATGGGTTGGGTGTTGCTCCAAAGATGGTTATTACGAAATGCCGAAGCAATGCTGGAGAAAACTGGGGTGTATACCATGCTTCTTTAGGAGCGACTAAGGTTATCTGGTTGAACTTGGCAGATGCCGCAGCCACTACTTCCGTTGCGTGGAATGACACAGCCCCTACATCAACAGTATTTTCGTTAAACAATTGGACTGCAAATAACGGAAGCGGTAGAACAAATGTAGCCTACTGTTTTGCCAACAGCGACATCATCAAGGCGGGCAGCTATGTTGGAAATGGCAGCACAGATGGGCCGTTCATTTTCACCGGCGGGCGTGTCGCTTGGATTATGATTAAAAATATTGCATCAGGTGAGAATTGGCAAATCCACGATAGCGGGCGTGACCCTGACAACGTGGTAACACAAAGGTTGTATGCCAATACAAATGGTGCAGATGTAACAAGTACATTTATGGATTTTGTATGTAATGGTGTAAAATGTAGGAATTTCTCTGGTGGCTTTAACTCATCAGGCGCAACCTTCATATACCTCGCCTTTGCCGAAAACCCATTCAAATACGCTAACGCCAGATAGGAGATAACCAATGGCATATAAATACTCAGGTCGTATTATCCGCGCTGGTAAAGCGTGGGCAGACAATGACGGAATACAGCACCCATCCAACTGGATGCTATGGGATGCCGCATACAAGGCTACCATTGGCCTTGTATGGGAAGATGATCCAGCGCCATTCGATGGGCGGTTTTACTGGTCAGCTGGTGTAGCTAGGTCGCTGGATGATGTAACGGAAGAAGACGGCACGATCACCAAGGGCTTGAAGTCAAACGCCATTGCGACTGTAAAGGCGCAGGCTGCTGGTCTACTAGGGCCGACTGACTGGTATGTTATCCGTGAGGCAGAGACTACAGTGGTAATGCCCGACAGCGTAGCTGCATATCGTGCGGCGGTTCGCACCGCTTCTGGTACAATCGAGGCGGCGATTACGGCAGCAGCGGATCTAGATGCGTTTATGGCGCTGTATGACGCCCCGGAAGACGGTAACGCCCCGATTAACGATTGGCCTGAAGAGGTATAGGTATGACTAAAGCAAGAGACATCGCAAGCGCAACCACGCCCAATGCGAATGCGGCGTTGCTTGCCACATTCCCACACAGAAACCTCATCATCAATGGTGCGATGCGGGTGGCACAGCGGGGAACGTCCAGCACTTCTGGCACTGGATATAACACAGTTGATAGAGTTAATATTGTTATCGGCAACACAGATGAACTTTCACTGACACAGGCACAGGTAAGTGACGCACCCGATGGCTTTGCTAACTCCTATAAACTGACGACAAGCACTGCGGAAACAGCACTAGCCGCAGATGAACGTGTCGCTGTTGATTTTGTGCTAGAGGCTCAAAACCTTCAACAGTTAAAATACGGAACAGCTTCCGCCGAATCAGTTACGCTATCTTTTTGGGTAAAGAGCAGTGTTACTGGTAATTACGCTTTTTGGCTATATCAAGATGATGCAACTCGTGGTTATGCAACAACTTATACAGTTAACTCAGCCAACACTTGGGAGCAAAAGATTATCACCGTTCCCGGCGATACTTCTGGTGTTATTAATGATGATAACGGAAGAGGTATGACTTTACGGTTTCATGTAGCCGCAGGGTCAAGCTATGTGGGAGGGACGCAAAACTCTTGGTTAGCCTATGCCTCTAATACAGAAGCTGCAGGTCAGGTTGCAGACATAGCGACTACATTAAACGCAACGTGGCAAGTCACAGGCGTCCAATTAGAACTAGGCTCAACTGCCACGCCGTTTGAACACCGCAGCTATGGCGATGAGTTAATTAAGTGTCAGAGGTATTTTGAAAAAATGGCTCCTTTTATGGGAACTGGAATTGCTGACTTTACAGCAAGTGGTGGAACAGGGTGGCAGCATATTCATTTTGCTGTCCAAAAAAGGGCGGCTCCAACAGTTACTGGAAGCAATATTTACGATTTAATTAACAATATTACAGTAGATGGTTGTCAAAATAATCGGTCACTATATGTTCCAGCAATTTATGATTGTAAAGTTGATGCGGAGTTATAAAAATGAATGAAATGTTAATTACAACAGCACAGTACATTGCATCTTATACGCTAGAAGGAATCTTAATTAGTAGTCAAAATAGTGTTAAAGCCACCATAGACGGCACTGAAATGTTCGTACCCCTTGACCCAGCCAACCGCCACTACGCTGAGATTATGCGTCAGGTAGAAGCTGGCGATTTGACCATAGCGGATGCTGACTGATGCTAGGTGAATTCGCACTATCAGAGAGGGCTTTAGCGGATAGCAGCATCTTGCTGTTGGGTTCGCAAACCGTTAGTGCTGAGTTCACCGATACATCCGCAGCCAACCTGACGCTCAACGGCGAAGCAGAGATGAGCGCCATTGCAATCAAGGTGTCTATTGGTAGCGGTGTTCTTCTGGGTCTGGTTCAAGCCAGCGCTGAGTTCCTGCAAAGTTCAGACGGTGTTCGCTTTGCCACAGGTGTGTCGGCGCAGGTCTTTAGCACAGTGCAAGGCACAGACGCTATCTACATTGCTTCTGGCATATCAGATCAGGATGCGGCGTTTATTGTAGAGTCTTCTGCCCAAGCCATTGTGGATCTATCTGCTGACATGTCGGCAGAGTTTACACAAACATCATCGCCAAACATGTTGTATTCTGGTATATCTAATCAGAGCGCGGAGTTCACGCAAACAACTACGCCAAACGCAATCTATTCTGGTTTGTCAGAAATAGAGGCGGTATTTATAAATACAGGCACGGGCAGTATTCTTAAAGATCCGGGGCCGATAGATATTAGCGCTGTCTTTGTTCAGACCACAGACGGCAGATTATTCTGGGAGCGTATTGACGCTGACGTACCAAGGGAAAACTGGGTTCAAATCGTGCCGACAGGCGGGATATGGACGCCGGTTAACGCAAGTGGTACAATAAACATATGGACAAATAAGGTGGTGTAAATGCCAAGTACCTATACTTCAAACACTGGTATCGAAAAACCCGGCTCCGGCGAACAGTCGGGTACTTGGGGAACTACGACCAATACAAACTTTGACATCATTGATCAGGCGCTGCACGGGCAAGCCCAGATTACTGTTGTGGGCGATCAAGACCTTACAACCAACGATGGTTCGATTAGCGACGGTGCAAATACAGTGCTTGTGCTTACCGGTTCTCCGGGTGCTACCTTTGAGTTGCGTGTAACCCCAACCGATCAAGAAAAGTTCTACACCATCCGCAACGAGACAAACGCTGCTTGCCGCGTTATCTACAAGGGCGTGACATATTCAACATCTAACGGTGTTGAGATTGCAGCAGGTGCGTCAACGGCTGTAACAGGTGACGGTGGCGGCGCTTCTGGTGTGTTTAAAAGCCTGACACCAAATGCCGATGTTGTTAACGATGCGACTCCGCAGCTTGGTGGCAACCTAGATGTTAATGGGCAGTCTATTGTTAGTGTGTCGAATGGCAACATTCCAATCACACCCAACGGCACAGGGCGTGTGGTTCTTGACGGTCTGTCATACCCCGCCGCTGACGGAACAGCCAACCAGTTTATAAGAACGGACGGTGCAGGAAACCTAACCTTTGCCAGCGCCTCATCTAGCCTTGGTAACTCACTAAGCCTTTCTGGTGGTAGTGGCTGGACTATTTCTGTAGATGGTAGCAACAATCTGGTGTTTTCTTACGGCGGTAGCACAGTAGCCAAAATAGCTACTAACGGTGCATTCACCTCTGAGGATGACATCACAGCCTTCGGTACAGTCTAATGGCTTTGCCAGCCTCTGGACAAATTAGCCTATCTCAGTTCAGAACTACCTTTGGCGGTTCTGTTCCTGATAGTGTGTCTGAGTATTACAGAGGCGGTGCAAACGTATCCAACAACGCCATAAATGTAAACATTCCCCAGAGCGGCACTGCTAGTTTCAGCGACTATTATTCTGGCGCTGGTACGCAGACTAGGAATGTTTCAATAAGACTTGGTTATATATCTCCTTCAGGGGGTGTTGGTTTAACCACCATCAGCAGCACGGCAACCCCTTTTTCTATTGGTGGCGGCGCAAATCAAATTGCATATCAGCCGGTGTTCCACGCTGGGACAGGGTTTATTACCAGCGCTTCAATTACAATTCAGCAAAACGAGGACGTTGCCTCTAACTCAGAGCATGTGCTTCTTTATGGGGGAGTATCTGATTCCACAACAACAAATATTGTCGCTCGTTGGGATGCTGGATCAAGTGGAAGCACGGGCGGAAACAGAAGCTATTCTATTGTTTGGGATGCAGACGGGTTGATTAATTCAATTACATATACTGGCGGTAACTATAACACAGGGATTATATCTTTTGTTACAGATAACACCGCCGCTGCAAGAACAGCAGGATATAAGTGGTTCGGCTTTAGATTAAAGAACCCATCTAGTTTTGCGAAAGCTTCTGATATCATGCTGGGAACTTTTTACAGCACCAGCTTAACGCAGCCATCGTAGGTGATACATGCCACTAACAAAGCTACAATTTAGACCCGGCATTGTCAGAGACCTTACCTCATATTCAAATGAGGGCGGTTGGCGTGACGGTGACAAGGTGCGCTTTCGTCTTGGCTACCCAGAAAAAATGGGCGGTTGGGCTAAATATTCTAGCTCCACGTTCCTTGGAACTTGTCGCGCCCTCCACAACTGGATTGCTCTAGATGGCTCTAACTTCCTCGGCCTTGGCACACATGTAAAATATTACATTGAAGAGGGTGGAACCTATAACGACATCACCCCGATCCGAGAAACAACGGCAGCGGGTGACGTAACTTTTGCCGCGACCAATGGCTCGTCAATTATCACTGTTTCTGACACGAACCACGGTGCGGTGTTGGGTGACTTCGTAACCTTCTCCGGCGCTGTAGATCTTGGTGGTAACGTGCTTGCTGCTATTCTGAACGCCGAGCATGAGGTGACAGCAGTCACAAACAACAATGTCTATGAGATTACATTGTCTGTGACAGCCAATGCGTCAGACACAGGCAACGGTGGTTCTTCAGTCGTTGGGGCGTATCAAATCAACATTGGCCTGAACTCGCAGATTGGTGGTACAGGCTGGGGTGCAGGAACGTGGAGCCGTGGCACTTGGGGCAGTGCGGCTCCCGGCGGTTTGACCACCACTACGCAGATCCGTCTGTGGTCACATGATAACTTTGGTGAAGACCTGCTCATCAACCCTCGTGACTCTGGTATTTATTATTGGGACAAGGGTTCTGGTGCTGGTACACGAGCAGTTGAGCTATCTACAATCGGCAGCAGCCAGACAAGTGTGCCAACAATCTGTAAGCAGGTTATGGTCTCTGATCGTGATCGCCACGTTCTGGCCTTTGGTTGCGATGCCATTGGTGCAAACTCATCGGCTGTTCAAGGTGACGGTGTACAAGATCCGCTTCTCATTCGTTTCTCCAGTCAGGAAAACTCTGTTGATTGGTGGCCTACAGCGACCAACACAGCGGGTGACTTGCGCCTAGGTTCGGGGTCCACGTTTGTACGAGCCTTGGAAACAAAGCGTGAGATCCTGATCTGGACTGACACTGCTCTTACATCAATGCGCTTTATTGGTCCGCCATTTACTTTTGGCCTACAGCAGCTTGCATCGAACATCACTATCGCCGGGCCAAACTCCGCCGTAGCCACAGAGGACTATGTCTTCTGGATGGGCATTGATAACTTCTATGTCTATGCTGGTCAGACAACGCAGCTACCTTGCACCGTTAAAGAGAAGGTATTTAACGACATCAACCTTGATCAGATTGACAAGATCTTTGCTGGTGTAAACGCTGAGTTTAGCGAGGTCTTTTGGTTCTACCCAGCCGAAGGATCGTTTGATAATGACCGGTACGTTGTATATAACTACTTAGATAAGGTTTGGTATTTCGGTACGCTCGATAGAACTGCGTGGTTGGATCGCGGAACTCGGACCTTCCCTCTTGCTACGGACGACAACGGTTATGTATACAACCACGAATTCGGCTATGACGCGGATGGCGCGGCTATGGATTCTTTTATTGAATCTTCTGTTATGGACATCGGTGACGGTGAGCAATTCACCTATATTAGGCGCGTGATTCCTGACCTTAGTTTCTCTGGGTCTACATCTATATCCACGCCGCAGGCCACGTTTACGATCAAGGCGCGTGATTTTCCGGGCGAAGACTTTGGAAACACGGCTGCTGGCACAACAACCAGAACTCAGGTCAGTCCTGTCCAAGAGTACACAAAACAGTTGTATATTCGGGCAAGGGGTAGATCTTTTGCAATGCGTGTAGAGTCAACTGCGCTTGGTGCAAAATGGCGGCTTGGTAGCCCTCGGGTAGATATTCGCCCAGATGGGAGGCGCTAGTGTCTGGTAATCAGGTCGCACCACCAAGACTTCCGGAAGCTCCTGAAGAGTACACACGCTCTTATATGCAGGACTTAATCCGGACGTTGGAGATATTTATTGAACAGGAGCGCAATCCGGGGAACATCCGCGCTACCAGTTTAACCATAACGGATCTGCCTACAAGCGCCACTGGACTTGAGGCGGGGACACTGTATAATGATGCAGGTACAGTAAAGGTAGCATAATGGCTTTATTTGGTGATTTAGGAAAAGCGTTAGGACTGGGCAGCGGCGAGGATTTGCTGCCACTTATTGGTACGGCTGCGGGGTTTTACTTTGGCGGTCCTCT
>Ga0099851_1000633_pt1 | contig 14704 bp, 16 predicted proteins | sample CB_VirMetaG_6_FD_78176 | JGI IMG/M metagenome (GOLD analysis project Ga0099851, IMG submission 78176) | Freshwater to marine saline gradient viral communities from Chesapeake Bay - CB_1508_2 Viral MetaG | ecosystem: Environmental > Aquatic > Marine > Coastal | place: USA: Chesapeake Bay... | reverse complement strand
CTAGGGTTTGAATACGACGCACTGTTTGCTCTGCAGAACAACGGGCATCGGTTGGCTGGGCAGATTCAACGGTTCAAGTATGGGGCTAAGATCGCCCAGATTGAGACTGAAATGGCTACTGCGCGTAGGGGTGTTGGGGCGGACGAAATGAAAGGGGTGGTGCTGGAGAGCTTCATAGACCGTGGCAAGTTCGCGCGTAACCCCCCAGAAAACTCCTTGGCTCGTAACCTCAACCGCTTTGGCTTTATGTGGACAATCGGCCTTAACCCTTCATCAGCATTCGTTAACTTGTCACAGATACCTGTGGTCATGTACCCATACCTGTCAGCTAAATTCGGAGCCAAAGATGCCTATGGGGCTATGCAGTTAGCCAGTAAGCTGTTTATGACCAGTGGGCTATCCAGAAATATCCGTACAGGCATACCCGGAAAAGACATTGATGTTAACGCGTCTCCGTCGATTGATAACTATTTTACCTACGATGCAAAAGGCAAGTTCTTTGTTAAAGAAGCCGATGCCCTTGGGCTTGACACGAGTAAGCCAGAAGATGCTAAGAAGTACGCTGCCATAACCCGGTTATCCCCCATCGTTGAGGCCGCGTCTAAGCAGGGCCTACTGAACCGCTCACTAACACAGGAGCAAATGGGGTTGGAAGGCAGCGGACGGGGTAACACCCTAATGGATAAAATATCGTCCATATTCGCGTTCCAGTTCCACCACGTAGAGCGGTTTAACCGGCAGATAGCCTTGATTTCCTCGTTTGAGTTGGAGCTTAGGCGCTTAGAAGCAGTCACTGGTCCAGACAAACTCAATGCTGAAGAACGTGGGATTGAAGCCGCTGCCTATGCTCTGCACACAGCCCAAGAAATCAACGGTGGTGCTAGCTTAGCTACTACAATACCCCTCGCGCAGTCGGGTCTGGGGCGGGTTGCGATGATGTTCAAGTCGTTTGGCTTCAAGATGTACTACTTGCAGTTCAAGTTGATTAAGGACGCAATAGACTTCAGGCAAGACTTGACTAAAGAAGAGCGGGTGATAGCACGTAATCAGTTGTTCGGAATGACCCTATCCTCTGCGTTGTTAGCAGGGGTCCATGGCACTACCCTGTATGGTATCGCTGCAGGATTGGCTAACTTGTTCCTACTCGACGATGAAGAGGAGGATGCGGACATGATTACCCGCAGGTACCTCAGTGAGGCAGTGTTCAAGGGGCTACCCTCTATGCTGTTAGGGGTTGACCTGTCTGCCCGTATCGGCCTGTCGGACCTTATCTTGCGGGGTAACCCGTACATGGACGACGCGTCTATACCAGAACAGGCATTTTCTCTGTTTGGTGGGCCATCTGTAAGCTCACTGCTTGGTATCCAGCGTGGGGTTGGGATGATGATGGAGGGAGATATCTATCGCGGGTTTGAAGCAACGTTACCTGCTGCGTTACGGAACGTGTCTAAAGCGGGTAGGTTCTTGGCGGATGACGGGGTGCTTACTCGCCGCGAAGATGAAATCTACGGGGATGTGTCTATTGGTGATGCCGTGGGGCAGGCTATTGGCTTTGCACCAATAGACTTAGCAGTTATCCAAGAAACCAACCAGAACCTTAAGCGCATAGATTTAGCAGTAGAGAACCGCAGGTCTAAACTAATGAAGCAATACTACGTTGCGTCACGAGTGGGGGACAGTGCGGGCATGATGGATGCGTATGAAGAGATACAGAAGTTCAATACCCGACATTCAGACAAGCCCGGGGTTGTTATAACGAACACTGTATTGAAACGGTCGCTTAAATCCCACGAAAGAACGTCTGCATCCATGCGCAATGGGGTAACGCTGAGCAAGTCTATGCGGGCTAGCTTAGATGAACTGGCCGCTGCGGATGACTGGGGGAATTGGGACTAGGTAAAAACCCCCTCCCGAGGGAGGGGTAAACACACCTTGGAGCGACAGTAGGAGGACTGTCTGGTGCAGTATATCACAGCTATTCCCAAACGCGAATCCCTAGCATCCCCTCATGGATGCTGGTCTGGATAGTAAACGGGCGCATTCCATGCTGTGCAGCTATGTCCTGCACCTGCTTAGTTGCCAGTGGGATGTTAAGGCAGGGGATAAAGAACGAGGACCCAGCGTACAGTTTGGACATATCGACCTCGATCAACACCCCATCAGGGTTAAGCTGGTTCGTCTTCAGTACCTGTCCCATTAACCTGCCCACCCTCTGTTATGTTACAGCTTACAGATATCACGTTTGTAGGGGACATTTGCAACGCTGTGCCCTTACTCAGCCGCATCTTCTCTCGTTTACCATCCATGGTTTCAATCAGATCACGCACAAACGAAGTATAGTTTATCTGTTGTTTGACACACCAACTACGCAAGTTTTTCGTAATCACGTACGCCCGCTGGGTGTCTGTTTCGTACCGTATAATTAACGCTCCTTTTGGTACCATACTGGGCACGACCAGTGGGGCGCTAACGTCCCTGCGGTCTACAGTACTCTGAATCTGCAGCATGTTCGCCATGTGCTCAAACACAAACTCGTTAAACGCTTCCTGTGTGGTGGACCCCATACTAATAGCTGCGCGCTTGTTATCCTGTATCAGGTTAACAGTGTACCTATACAGCCCCTGCATGTTGAATGGCAATAACCCCACCTCCTGCGCGACTAGCCCTCCGAGCAACGTCATGGAGCCGTCAGTAGACCAGAACCTGTGCATAGGCCCAAGCCCAGCACTTATGTCGAGCCTATTGGCAACCTTAGTGAATATCCCCCGTACACGCTCCGGGTCCCGCATAACATGTTGTACGAAAGGCAAGAGGGCGTGCCCGTAGTTGGCAGCTAGCAGTGCGTTGAATGTGTCCGTTTCAGCCTTGTCTTTTACACTATCAAGCAGCTTTGGTACTTCATGCTCAAGCACCCGCATCATTTCTGCTTTGGGGTCAGTCTTGTAGGCACTTATCTGCTCAATCATGCTGGTGTTGCCCGTGGTAGTTGCAAGCAGGTACCATGCTGCAGCCCGTTGCCGCTCAGTGTTGACGTTCCCCTGCATACGGTTACGTTGCCCGCCCTCAGTAACCTGATAGGCGAAGTCACTGTGCTCCCTGCCATCCCCATTGGTTATCTCATCTACAAAGAACATGAGGTTGTGGTACACCTCTGCACGGTTCATGCGGGACGCCATGGTGTCTTTCTGCTTAAGGCGCAGTTTCTCAGGGTCCCCGTACACTGATAGCCCTGCTAGGGCAGATGTTGTCTTACCCCGGCCGCCTTCTTTGTCATACAGGTGCAGTGTAGACCCATGGTACTGGGTTAGCTCCATAAGCAGCGATCCAAACGCCCTGCATATTACGTATTGGTGGACCTCGTACCCCGGACGGTCGTAGAACTTGATAGCCTCCTTCCATCCAGCGAGGGTGCCCTTGGGGATGAACGCGTCCATCAACCCGGCGGTAGCAGAAGTTGGGTGGTTTACCAGCACCCTGTCCACGCGTATGTCGTACGGTCCTGCGATGAATTGGTCGAAGTTACGCCCGACCCAGCCAAACGCCCTATGTGCATCGTCTGCCATAGTAGTCTCCTGTAAGTTGTTTATCCATGTTGTTATGTATAACAAAAGTGAGTCTGTCTTTGCTACAGCGACCCCCTGCTTTGATAGCTCCCTACGTAGCTCTTCTTTTGATGTTACCGACGCTAATGGCAGCATGAACTCTCTAACACCATCCCTTGGCAGGTGCAGCCGCATTACCACACACTCCCCGATCTCCACATCCCGTAGCCGCTTAACCACGTATAAATCGTTGTGGTATATAGCTACATCCTCCGTTTCCCCCTCATCGTTTTTCTTACGGAGGTACACCCCACCAGTAGCCCCACGAAAATATGGGAACGGGTACTTTGGTATCTCATAAGTTATTACAGGTGCATTGGGGAGGTTGATAGCAGGGGCCTGTACAATGTTATCTGCAGGGGCAGCTTCTACAACGTACTTACCAAGCTGAATCGGAGAGGTTATCTTCCCCCAGTGACGGCACCCCGGGCATACATCAGCGTTGTTATCGTCAAACACAACACACGTGTACGGGCCTTTTATGTCCTCAAGTTTCTTCGCTGTAGCCTCTGCACTGTACTCCGGGTGCCCACTGGATATAACTCGCGCCCCTTTGGCAGGCTCATCGCAAAACTTAGCAATGGATAGCCCCGCACGCCACATAGGTTCTGAGCACGTTGCTTGATCAGTTACAATGAGCCTCAACTGCTCACACCCTTTACCGTTGATCGACTTGCTCAGTATCTCCTTGAAGCTGCTCTGGGTGTTACCCATGAGGTTAGTCATAACTGCATTAGCTGCGCTATCTGGTAGTTGCAGTGCAGTGAAACCAAGTCCAGCCGGAGCGGCCTCCATCCCTATGAGGTCCCCAAACGCAGCTAATGCTATGGGGTCGGGCCAACTTGTCCCAAGAATAGTAACAAGTTTTGGTTCATCCTTGTGGTGGTGGGTGCCGGGAATGCGCAGTACCCGGGCGGCATCGGCAGTAACCGCGGTGTCTATGTGTAGCCCATACTCTCTGCACGCTGCCTTAAGCCGGATGGCAACGGGCTTCCACACATCCACAATTTCTGGGGTGTCCAGTAGCCAGTACACATGTACCCCACGCCCCGAGCTAACCATCAAGGGGGCAGGTAGTTTATACGCGCTGCAGAACCCGCGCAGGGCCTTCAGTCCATCAGCAGCACTTGCGTATGGTTTATCTGCACCGCAGTCTACGTCTAAGTACAGCGATGACATAGTGGCAACGTTATGTGCTTTTCTACTACTACTGTCTTTGAACTCTCCACAGGCGAAATACGTGTCAACCCCTTTAGCATCAAGCTCAGTGGCCTTGGTTAGTAATTCGGGTATGGTAGGGTAAAAGAACTGCCGTATAACAGACTTGCTCTGGTCTTTGCTGGGGTGTGATAAGCATGTCCATAAGCAGTACACCCCAGTATGCCCAGCAGTTTTCCTTATAAATTCTTCTGTGTTCATGTAGGATACCTGAAAGCGGGGGACGCCCTAGCAGGGGCGCACTTGCGCCCTGTTCAGTCGTATAGACCTAGCTAGGTACTTAGGGGGTTACTCGTCGTCCCAGCCGTCTATGATAGATTTCAGGCTATCAGTAGTAGGCTCTGCCATTGCGGCTTTCTTAGCAGGTGCCTTGGTTGGCTCCTCAATAACTTCAGCTTCTTCAGCATCCTCAATGAAGGCAGGCTTTTGAACAGCTGCTTTCTTAGGAGGTACAGGGGCTTCTTCCTCTTCCTCTTCAACCACAGGTTTAGCTACAGGCTTAGGCTTAGCTATGGCAGGGGCGGTAGGCGCGGCAGGGGCACCGACACTCATAGTAACTGCATCAATAGCTTCCTTGCTGTCCCGCTTAGTTAGAACCGTTTCCAGTTCCTCTTGAGACAGTGGGCGTACAGGTTTGAAAAACAACTTAGGTACTGAGCTGTCCTCATCAAACTGAATCTCAGTAACAATGGCTATTACTGGGGTTTCATGTGCGTGTAAGAACTTAGCGTACGCCTGCATAGGCATGTTGCCGTTCTCAGTGGCCCCAAACAAGCTGGCCGCGGGCAGCTGCAAACCAAGCACTGTCTCCAGATCATCCTCAAGCGCAATAGCTAGCTTCTGGTTGAACCGGCACGCACGGGAGTCACCCTGTCCAGAGCCTTTGATGTTCATCGGGCATGTGCTGCAACTATCAGACTGCCTTGATTCAACAGGAACTTGGGCGCTTGGTGTCTTAGTATCAGCTGACCAGCATGAGGGGGACACGACTTCATCAGGATTGTATTCCCCTGCGAAATAAGTGCGGCTTATATCAGCGGAGCGTAGGATAACTACGTTCATAGTATCGTCTTTACTGACAGCAAGCTGGTTGGAGCCTTGCATTTTGCGGAACTTGTTACCTTTCAGGCTGATGCGCAGGAAGCCACCATCTGAACCGCGCAGGGCTTTGTCCTGCTCCAGCAGGGATTTGAACAGGTCGCTGTTGGCGAGTGGGTTGTTCTTAAATAGTGATACGTTTGCCATTTATTTTATGCTCCTAGTAATCAGTGTCGGTGTCTATATCAGTGTCGGTATCAGTGTCTTCGTCTTCGTCAAACGCAGTTAACTCGAACACTTTAACAACTTCTTGCTTTTGGGGTACCACCCCTGCATCAGGGCGTAACAGTGTAGCCATAATAAATGGCAAGTCAAATCGGTATGTGCCTCCAACCTGCACATAGCTTTCTTTTGGGATAGCACCTTTGCGTACCCAAGCACGGATCACAGGCACAGTAACTCCGAGTTTATCTGCTACAGCGCCAATGGGTACTAGCGTATTTTCACTCATTCTATTTCCTCTTAATGGTTAACACGTACTCTGAGTCTGCACTCACACCTGTGGGTAACTCTCCAGAGTCCGCTAGGGCTTTCATGACCCCTTGGGATAGGCGCTTTTCAAAGACTTCAAGCATGTCGTGCTCCTGCGCGAACGCATATACAGAGTCCCAGTCGGACGCCCAGTACCGCGTTTTTACTGACCTGTAAAACAAGCCATCAGCAGTGCGGACACTCTCAACCCCTTCTGCCTTGCAGTAATCAAGAAGAGCATGCTTTATCATATCCTGCTGTTCTCCAAGGGCCTTATCCTTGGCATTGAACTCGCTGGATAATTCTTCCCGTGCAGCCTTTATCTTCAAATATACACGGGTCATCTTTGCTACGGCGTCACTGCCGTTGGGGGTAGTTGCTTTTGTCATTGGTACAGCCCTCCTTAGTTGCTGTGGAATACATATTATTGTGCTGGTGTTATTTAGTCAAGCATCTTGCTGTATAAATCTATCATTTTTGTATGGATGTCTATTTTGTTGTCTAGCATAGCGTAGATGTGTCGTTCAACCCCGCTGCCTTGTAGCTGTATTACCGTGCACTTGTTCGTCTGACCAGCGCGGTGTATCCGGGCGTTAGCTTGCAGGTATGTCTCTAGTGACGGGACTGGGCCCCACCACACGATGGTATCTGCTGCGGTTAGTGTCACCCCATGTGCAGCGGACTGGGGCTGGATGATAAGCACTTTTGGGTCTGCCTCGGTCTGGAACCGCTTGAACCTATCAGTCCGGTTAGTCAGGGTCACGTCCCCCCTGATAATTTCAGCCGATACCCCGTCGTTCTTCAGCTTGATGCTGAGCAGGTCTATGGCGTGCTTGAACGGTACAAAGACAATTACTTTTTTAGTTGCCTCGTCTATGACTTCTTTCAGTACCTTGTACCTGTGGGTGATGTCGAACTCCAATGCCTCCCCACTGTCGGTGTACACTGCCCCACCCGCAATCTGCAGTAGTTTGTTCATAACGATGGCTGCGTTGGCAGCGGTAACGTCTTCCCCTGCAGCGGCGGTACGCATCATGGTCTGCACTTCTTTGTAGTATTTATTCTGCTGTGCTGTCAGGGGTACTTCCCTAGCCACGTAAACCATGTCTGGCAGGTCTAGGCACTCCTCCTTCGTGTAACGTATTGCTGGTTGTAATGCTTCATGCACTGTCGTAGCGGCGTCTTGTTTTGGCACCCATCGAAAGTTGGTGACCTTGTACATAACCTTGTCCCTGAACGCGCCGAAGAACCGGGGCACACCACTGGGGTTGACCAGTTTAGCCAGTCCATACGCATCCGTGGGGTTCTGTGCAGCGGGGGTGCCCGTCATTAGCCATACCCAAGTGCTGGGGGTTATCAAGGCATTGAGCGCTTTCCACCTAGCGGTACTCACGTTCTTGTAGTGGGTAGCTTCGTCCACAATGATAAGGTCGAACCCCCCTTTGAGGATAGCGTCTATGACAACCTCCACCCCGTCGTAATTTATTATCACGTACTGGGCATCACTGGCTATTACTTTGCGGCGCTTCTCTGCGGAGCCATGGGCTACGTCAACCTTGCGGTGCATGGCAACGTTAAACAGGTCATCCCGCCACGCGGAGTTCATAATAGACAGTGGGCAGATGATGAGCACGCGCTTGACACGCCCTTGGGCCAGCAAGAAGTCCGATGCCCATATGGCACTAGCTGTCTTGCCTGTACCCTGCTCTGAGAAACAGAACCCACGCTGGTTCAGTGTCAGAAACCCTGCGGTATGGCGTTGGTGCTCGAACGGTGGGTACATCCCGGGCCATGTGTACTGTCCGGTTATTGGAGAGGGAGCCTTTATGCCAATGTTATTAAGCACTTGCGCTTCGTCCACCCCCCAATGCACAAGCACTGAGGTATCCCCTACCTGCTTACTACGGGGGATTATGGTCGTTATTTTTGCTGGATTGCGGAGTCGCAAAAGCAGCGCTTTGTTATCTACAATTTTCATATCTGTATGAACTCTGTTATTGGTATGTACATACATGTTTCCATGTCATAGCTATCACCTCTATCTTGCCTTCCGCCTTGGCGTAGCGCGTACCCATCTTTCAGCACTACCGCAAACACGCCATCAGTAAACTTTACAATCAGTAGGGGCACTACCTTACTCTCCCTACTTACTCGCAGTATGTTCCCCACCTTGTTTGCGCTTATCATATATGTGGGGTATTTATCCTTAGCATTAGTTCGGGTCTTGACTTCTACGTTTGCTATATGCTTCCCATCCCGTAACAACAAGCCGTCTATGGGGGCGAAGGGTTCAGCCTTCTCATAGGTATAATTGCCGGTAGACTCAATATAATCTTTTATGTACCGCTCGTTACTACGGTCAGCCTCGCTCTCATACACTGGACGCATTTATTTCTCCGATGCCAAATAGCACGAAGTGGGTGTCCACATCATGCAAGAAAAAGTAAGCCCTGCTTCGCTCACAGATAGGGCTAGGTCTGCTTATGACGGGAAGATACTTCCCCGAACTTCCTAGGTTTTAGCGGGCTTCCGTGCAGGCTTCTTAGCGGCCTTTTTCGCAGGGGCTTGCCCATTCCGTGCCCGGTTCTTGCTGGGGCTTTCTAGCTTGTACCCATCAGCGTTGGTGCCCCCTTCGCTGATCATTTTACTGTGGCTAACATCTTTACCTGTGCGGTCTACACCCTTAGCGTCCATGGCGCGTCTTGCACGTTGGCGTTCCATCCGCCCTTCGTGCTCCCCACGCTCCTTCTGCTTCTGGTATTCTTTCTTGTATGGCCTTGGACTTTTCGTGTATGGCATATCAAGTTACCTCTTACCGTTGTGTATGCAGGTTGTCACTAGGCAGTGGGCCTTGCATAGCCCACTGGGGTTTGGGTTCCATGTGTCCGTGGCGAACGCTTTATCCATGCGCTTGTGCTTCTTCAACCACTTCGCCCACAAGCGCGCTTCGTCTTCCTCACGGTTATACACTGTCTTCACAAAGTCCTTAGCAACGACGAACACTAGCGCAGCACGAACCCGCTGCAGCTTGGGGAAGTGTTTGAACATCGCCAGTGCCATAAGCTCAAGCTGCCCTGTGTCTGCGTACTTGGACGACTTACTCGTCTTATAGTCGATAACATCTGCAACACTTTCCTGCACGATAGCTAGGTCTGCTGTACCCCGCCACCAAACATCCTTATGGAAGAAGTCACAGGGGCGGAACTCCGCGGTTATCCCCATCTTGAGCTCACAATACTTATCGCCTTTCCGGGCGTTGAGTGCGTCCAGTGTTGGCTTTGCATATAAGAACTCATGGGGCAGGGGTTCTTCGTCTTGGATGTACTCTTCTGCAGCCAAATGAAATGCAGTGCCGTATGACATTGCGTCAGTCTCAGGCTCAACAAACTCCCGCAGTACCTTTATGTGATGGAACTGTTTGGGACACGTCTCATATGCCTTGAGTCGGCTATAAGACCACGTTGCTAAACTCATGCGTTATCCTCTGCTTTCCACAGGGACAGTTCCCCATAGTTCTTCCCGATCTTCAACTCACAATCCAAGGGTAACCCCGCTGCCCAGTCAGGGGTCCACCGCATACACTCAGTAATAGTTTTACACGCAGTATCAACATCTGCGTCTCGCACTATCAATGGCAGTGAGTCATGGACAGTCATGCGTACTGGCACGTACTTCTGTATGCGCAGCATCTGTTCTGCAATTATACACCTAGCGATGGCTTGGCACACGTTCTCAACGACTTTACCCCCATATATGTTAGTGCGGGCGTATCTTGCTTTATAGCTAAACGTTGGCCCCCTATCACCTTCAGCGTACTCTATGGCTGTGTACCGCATCAATAAACCTGATGGTAGTTTTATGGCATGTTGCTTTGGTACCACTTCAAGCACCCCTGTGCGGCCAAGGGTTGCTGGGGTGCCGTTAACCATGCTGATAAGCGCCCGTTGTGATTCCTTCCACAAAGCTACTATCCTGTCATTAGCCATGCGGTAGGCGTTAATAATGCGTCGGCACTCCATGATATCTAGCACTACCCCCATAGAGGCTAGCTGCGCCCTGAACTTATCCGCACCCATACCGTACCCACAGTTGTGTGCTATGACCGGGCCACTATTTGTCCCTATTGTGAAGCGATTTCTCGGCCCTGCGTAAGCGAGATCGTAGGTCATCAACTTCTTGCTGTAGCCCGCTGACACTTCGTCTGTTTGCCATGTTTTCTTTTCGTGTACTGAACTTGACGTTCCCCGGTTCGTAGCCTTTTTGGTTGTCCACCCTGTCCAGTTCAAGAACTGGGTTGTCCCAACCTGAAATAGTTTGAATGTACTCAAGGAATGCCCCTTTATTATCCCGCCAGTTTTTACAGACGCGGATTCCCCGACCCCCATAGTGCTTGAAGTTAGCATGGGTTGGGGAATGGCACCGGGCGATTGCTGAACAGAGGCGGCTAAGTAGCCTAGTCCTGTGCGCATCGTCTGGAAGGACAGCTGCATAGCCCCAGTACATCTTCTTAGCATTGTTTGCGGACTTCTTTGCACACACGTTGCATCGGGTGCTTTTGAACGCCTTGAAGTTGCATTGTTCAACAGTGTATTCCCCACTGCCACATGCGCACGCAATAATAATTGCTTTAACCCCTCCTCGTACTCCACGGACATAACCTGTGATGGCAAGTTTACCGCTCCTGTGCCCAATGCTTGGGATAGGATATTTGCGTCTTGCACCACTGATGCGGTTTCCTTCCATTGGGTCCCGCACAATATCTTGTGGTCTGGTGTTAACCAACTCCCGCAGAGATTGACGGTTTCTTTCACCCCTTTCTTCAGTAATCCTTGGTGGCATACCCATTCCGCTCCATCCCAAACGCGGTCAGTTGTGGAAACATCTTCAATAGGCTTCCACCCTGATTCGCACAGTACGGGGGTTCCTTCGGAAATACAACCTAGCACTGTCTGTTTCCCTATAAACCGTTCAGGGCCAGATACATCGCTTAACAACTTAGAGTAAATATCAGCGGCCATAAGAGAGTATACGTCCTGCTTGTTGCTGAATGCAGTCACAATGTTATCCTGCCCCGCAAGCCACGCGAGTACCCTAGCCTCAATCTGGGAAGAGTCAGGGTCGATTATGGTGTACCCCTCAGGTGCAATGATGCAGCTTTTTAGTGCCTTGCCATTCACCCCTCGGCTTGGCAGGTTTTGCAGGTTGATCTTGTCATCCCCACCCCAGCGCCCAGTATGCGCAGCATAATATCTTATGGGAATGGGCAGCTTGCCTCGCTTGGCGATGCCAATAAACCGTTCTGTGCGGGTTTCCTCCAGTGAACTCTTGTTGCCCAGCCGGGCCTCTGCGAGTAGCTGCACATCTAGGTCTTCATGCTCCAGCAGTGCCTTGAACCCTTCGTCGGACTTAGCAAACGCGAACGTGGGCTTACCCGTGGTCAGACTTATCTTCATAGGGGGGGTTACGCCGATGGCTTCCAATGCAGCAGCAAACTTAGGGTTGCTCATCAGGTCTTTCTTAGTAACTGATACAGTGTCCAGCAGGGCTTCTTTGCGAGCACGTATGTCAATCAGGTGCTGCTCTAGTCGTGGCAGGTCTAGCTCAAACACAGGCTCTAGGAACATGCGCAGTGTAGTGTCGATCACCCGCATTTCTTGTCGTGGGAACCCCTTACCCATAAGCAGGAACAGTTTATAGCATAGCTCCGTGTCGTTTATGCAGTAGTCACCATATGCCCCCAACTCTGCAGGGGTGAAGTCCTCGCGGTGTTTTCCAAGGGCATTGACTACCTCCGTGCCCTTCTCCCCAATACCATACATTTCTGCTAACGCTTTGAGGCTGGCACCCACCTCAGTACCATGCACTGCCCGGGCCATAGACAGGGTGTCTGCCCAGACCTTGGCTTTGATGCCGAACAACCATGACAGTATAGCCCCGTCGAACTTGGTGTTATGTGCTAACACCATACTGTTAGCCCAATCAAACTCAGCCAAAAACGCAGCTGTCTGCACGCGGGAGCCACTGGCCCACTCTGCTGGGCCATCGTTCACTTTAACGCTTACGCCAATAACCTCGAACCGGGGGTCGCGCACGTACTCCTCAGTGGTCATGTTCTTGAACCCAAACGTAGGACTGTAATACGACTCAAAATCCAGTGTGATTAAATCCATTACCCCTGCACCTCACTACCGAACATACTACCACCACATGCCATGTACCCAGCGGCATCTATCCAGCTGTCCATATGGGCGGGGTTATTCCTAGTCCGAGCTATTTTGAGTAGGGTCATCATTACTGCTACTTCATGTGGTCGGATGGGGGCCCCTAGGTACCCACTCCATAATGTGGCAATGGTTGTAAAGCTATCCTCCATCTCCCCGTGCAAAGCTGCCCGGTCCTGTGTCACATGTGCTTTTGCAGTATCAAGTATTTCTGCACGGTCCATATTCTGTTCTCCTAAAGTTCTAGTTCTAATTGGTTTGGGTCAACTTGGGCCAACTCTGGGCCCCGCAGCTTATCTGCTACGTCGTGCATGTTGACCTCATTAACGACCATGCTGGTGCCCCCAGCGTAGTTGATTTCCTGTAAGTTCTTTATCTGTAGTGGGGTTGGCTTGTTGCTGCCAGCCTTGCACTCGATACCGTAGAACCTACCCCGGTAGCACGCGACGATATCAGGCACTCCGCTCTTGCCATACCCACCTGTAGCAGGGAAGAAGTAGTAGGCACCCAGTGCTTTGAGTTGCGCTACTACTACTTTTTTTACTTTGCCTTCCGGGGTCATAGCCATTACCCCGCCACCTTGCTGCACGTCATCAGTACCCACGTGCTGAACCGCGCAGCTGCATCGCCAATATCAATCGTGGTAGTGCCGTCGCTAAACCCTGCAGGGCCTATGGTAAGGTACTTAGTGCCATCACCTGTATACAACTGTATCTCCATGGGCGTACTAGGAGGAGAAACCAAACGCATCCCCCCCACGTCAGGGGAAGTAATACTCAGGTTGTGGTTTTTACTCAAGGGGTCATAGTACGTGTTAATTCGCCACGGTTCTGGCACTCCGGTGCTTGGGTTCGGGCCTACGATCATGGTGAAGCTCCTATAGGTGAGGGTGTGTATGCACCAACCCTGCGGGTATGGTGACAAGTATTAGCAGCGTAATGATCGCCCAAAACACTTCGGACTTACGCATTGCCTTTAGTAGGGTTAGCGCAACTTGGAACATCTTTGACTACTCCTATGAATTTATTGTATTCGTCTATTGCGGGCTTGTGCAGCTTTAACTCCAACTCTTCAATATCCTTACGTGTATTAGCATCCATACACACTTTAGCCCAACGATAGCATGCGAGTTCTTCTTTTTCAACTTTAGTTAATTCCTGCTTTGTTTCTAGGTGTTCTACTCTAGATGTTGCGTAGAAGTACAGCTCCTCCACAACCGATGCCAGTGTTTCGCTCATTCATCTTTTTCCTTCAGCAGCTTTGCGGTTTTGTAAATCAAGTCCACACACTCTTTTTGCGTCTTATCCTTGTAGGCATCCGTAGCGTTTAGCAATGTTGCTGCGACCTCCCACGTGTCGTGGTACCTTTTGAGGTACCTATTTTTGCGCGTCAACTGCCTCGCTTGGATAGCGGCTAAACTTGTTAGCTCCGCCCATTCGGCAGTCATTTTGTCATGCTTGAACCAAAGCTCGGCGCATAACTTGTCCAGCTTTGCGTTCCTGTCTTTCAACCGATTAATTTCCGTCATGGCCCGATCCATACTAATAAATTCTTTCATTCGCCTTGCTCCAATAATGAAAACTCCCGACCTATAAATTTGCTCATATCAAAAGATGAGCCGTCAGAATTTGCAATCCTTAACTGTCCAGTAGAGTTCTGCTCAATACGCAAAGCGACCAACTTCAGTCGGTCAATCTCAGCCTGCAACTTCTCCACCTGACTACAAGTGGCACCACAACTACATTTATCAATCATCGGCATTCTCCTCAAGGTACTTAACCACCACAGCACCCTCACCCCATAGCTTCTGGCCAAAGCTAGCCTGCCACTGCTCGAGCCAGTCTAGTATCATCATGGTCTCATCACCCAAAGCTGTTCCTTTTCTGGTGATATGCCAATGCTCCCGCGCATCCGGCATGCTAACGTACATACACCCAGCCGTTACCATCCACACCCCGTCGGCATCAGGCCAGTAAGCAAAGTCATAACCGTCTGACCTCTTGATGGTAAGTATCTCACAGTGTAGTGACTGAGTGCCTCGCAGGATTTGACTGCCGCGCATAATGCTGTTGCCGTACATACTACTGTTTTCGT
>Ga0099851_1000626_pt1 | contig 14816 bp, 15 predicted proteins | sample CB_VirMetaG_6_FD_78176 | JGI IMG/M metagenome (GOLD analysis project Ga0099851, IMG submission 78176) | Freshwater to marine saline gradient viral communities from Chesapeake Bay - CB_1508_2 Viral MetaG | ecosystem: Environmental > Aquatic > Marine > Coastal | place: USA: Chesapeake Bay... | reverse complement strand
TACGAACCCATAATTTTTAAAAGATGTCTGGTTTGATATAGTGCGTCATCTAACGCATTATGATAATTTTCACCACGTTCTTCTTCAGGGAGTTTGATAATTTCTTTTATAGTTCTATAACATCTATCATCCCAAAACTTCCATGGACGATTGAAACCAACTGCTTTATATGCATTTTCTAAAATTACATTATCAAATCCTGCACCACAACCCCATGTAGGCAATGAAGAAGTTCCATACCAAACTGAAAACTTTCTCAATGCCTCACGAAGAGGGATTGTATCTTTCACCAATTGTTCTAATACATGCTTAGGTTGTTTGCTCCACCATTCAACAGTTTGTTTATCAATATGTAAACCCAAACTTTTACAATCGGCGGCATCAACTGTGCAATAAAATTTATCTATAATTCCATCTTCTAATGTAAACTTGACAGCACCTATGGAACAAATGGCAGCATTACATGCTGTACTCATTGTTTCTAGGTCAATCATTACATTAACATTTTTCATGATTACTTCCTAATCAATGACATGAATTCCTGACGAAGTGCTGAATCCTTAAAGCCTCCACCCAACTTAGAAGTTACAGTACTTGAATGAGGATCTTGAACACCGCGTGCCTTTACACAAAGGTGATCTGCATCAATAACAACTGCAACATTTTCAGTCTCAAGAATATAACTCAATGCATGATAAATTTGTTCTGTCAATCTTTCTTGAATCTGAGGACGACGAGAAAAATAATCAACAATACGATTCAACTTTGACAATCCCATAACCTTTTGATTAGGAATGTATGCAACGTGAGCAACGCCGTCAATAGTTACAAAGTGATGTTCACAAACTGAAGTTACATTAATGTCTCGCTCAAGAACCATCTCATCATACTTCATTTTATTTTCAACAGTTGTACACTTAGGAAAAGATGAAATATCCAATCCATAAAACAACTCGTTCACAAACATCTTTGCAACTCTACGAGGAGAATCTTGCAAACTGTCATCAGTCATATCCATTCCAAGAACATTCATGATTTCGCCAAAATGTTTTTCAATCTTCTTGACCTTACGATCTGGATAATCAGATGTTTCAAAGAAAGGAGTCTCAACTCCCATATCAACTAGATGCTTGTGTACTCTGAGACCCAATTCAGGATCACATTTTTCAAGCGCATTTCTTAATGCAATAGCATTATACTTATGCTGAGATTTCATTTTTATCTCCCGATAACGTTACCAAATACATAGCAATGATTTCTTGTTGCTACATTATATCCACGATTCATTGCTTCAATTGCAATGTTCGCAATCTCAGGACTTTCCTGAGCATCCTTAGTTGCCCCAACAGGCATGACCCATATCTGAGGCTTGATGTAAAAAGGATCAAACTTTAATTTAATATTATTTAGGTGATTGTCAAGTTCTAGCCAGTTTTCTTTTGTACCATTACAAACAAACTTCAAGACACTTGTCACCTTGTGAGACACCATAGAATAATCATGTATGATATCTGGGTTAACAACATCCTTTTCACCTGAAACTGTAAACAACTTTGGACTCATGGCAAAATGCCAACGATCTCCACCCATATCAAAATATCTACCTTTGAGGAAATCTCTGAGTTCATCAGAAATATTCTTGGTTGCGTTTGTTTCTACAGTAACAATTCTAGGCATATTGTTTCTATTTTTCAACTCTTTAATAATGGCAATCATGGCGCCCTGTTGTAGCATAGGTTCTCCGCCAGTGAAACAAAGCATAATATCTTGATCTGTTTGAGGATGAACAAACAACCCATCAGGATTATGTTCACTCCTATTTGCATCCACAAGTTTATCGCAAATTTCTTCAACTGAATTATCATTTGCAAGATGCTTATATTTGATTGACCATGAATATGAACTGTCACAGCCAGTTGTCCAAACTGGAAGTTCATTTACATCTTTGACTGAATGTGAGTCAAAGTCTTGGAAAGGTAATTCATATGTAGATGGATCAGTTGGATCTTTTTGTCCAAAGCCATTACAATTTAAATTACATCCAAAGAATCTAAGCCATACAGAAGGTGTTCCTGCAAGCTCAGCCTCTCCTTGAAAGGAGAAAAATATTTCAGAGTATCTAATTCGCATAATATTGCCTATTCACTAAGGTACATTGTAATATAACAGCCATCAAAGTTTTTGTCAATACTTAATAATCCACTTCTATTTGTTCCAATTCATCTGGATTTTCGATATGTTCTTCTTCATTGATGAGCAACTCATTTTCATCATCTAACTTCTGTAAGTATTTAGGCTTCCTAGTAATTTTCTTTTTCTCATCTTTCTTGGCATCTGACATTTCCTGGTGAGCCAAGTTTACTTGTTGCTTCAGATACTTCAAGAATCCATTATCATAGGTTCCTTCATCATGAATTTGACGAATTAAATTATCCATGTCAATGGATTCAATGTACTTATACTTGGTTTGTAATTGACGCTTTTCTTTTTGAATACGTCTAACAAACGCATAATATGTAATTTGTGTAAAGTAGGCAAATGGATTTCTTGATTTGTTTGGATCGAAGTTATGCATGTATGTCAAGCAGTTCTCAATTGCATCTAAAATCATTTCATCACGAAAACTATAATTAATAAAATTACTCTTATATGCCAAATGATTTGCAATCTTGATGAAACAATCACCAATGTAATCTGGAACAATAGGTTTCATTTCACCTTTAGATTCTGCGATAGCAACTTCTTCCTGATATGCAATCAATGCATCTAAAAACTCTTGATTATTAATATAGTGTCTACTTTCATCTTTAGTTTTTCTACTCATTATCATCTCCGTAAATCATGTCATCATTAATAATGTAAATATCATTTCCTGGATTAACTTCTTTCAATAGTTTGAATATTGCTTTATCATCCTCTTGACGCTTTTTTGTTTCATGCGTGTGCTCTATGTAATTTACATATTGTTCACGAACCTGTTCTTTCAAGTCGCCTATTGTTAAAACAACATCAGTATTAATCATAAATTCATCACTATCACTGAGACCCATCCACGGTCTTAAAAGATAGTTTTCTCCAACAACCATGTTACCTTTAGTTGTTTCTTTCATTTGTACTACTTGTACAGGCTCATTTAATTTCAAAAAATTTTCGGAAGATAATGATCTTACATCACGATCCATTGAACATATAATGGACTCGCCTGTTTTTAACCTGACTACTTTATAATAGGTTGTGCTATCCATCTAACGGTACCGTAAGTAGTTTGTAATCGAAACCTTCCTCATTATAAATTTTAACTCTTTCAATCAAATGTAGCAATATATAGTTTTTGTGATTCTTCCATGACAAATTATCACCAATATCATATAACTTACACTTAGTTTTTTGTTCGCCCAAACGCAATCCTCGACCAATACTTTGAAGATTTCTAATCCTAGATTTTGAAGGTGACGCAAAAACAATGTTATGTAAGTTTCTAATATTTATCCCTGTTGAGAAAGTTCCATATGATGCAACAATGATTGCACCATCTTCTTGTTCTGTAATGGCTCTGATATCTTCTCTGTCTTCAGCATCAACACCACCATGAACGAAAAATATTTTTCTCTCTGGATCCTTTTCTTTCAATAAATCATACAATACTTTACCATGTTTTTCTACAAATTGAAACAACACCAAACTGTTTCCCTTTTGATCTAATACCAAGTTACGAATAAAGTTATTTCTTTTTGGGTGAGTTACCAACCAATCAATTTCTTCTTGATATTTAAATTTTTTACAAAGTTGTTTTTCTTCGTCTGTATAATCTAATTGCAAACAAGTTATCTTTAAATTAGCCAACTTGTTTTCATCCATCAACTTTCTTGTAGTTGTAACCTTGTGTACAGGACCAAACAAACCTTCAAGAACCAATCTATGTGTTTTAGTACCATCTAAAGTACCTGTTGTTCCAATTCTATATTCTGCCTTTACACACTTATTTAGGATAGATGTTAAGGACTTACTTTTAAACAAGTGTGCCTCATCACCATAGATAACATCAAATTCTTCAAAATAACTTTTCGGCATCTTGTAAATACTTTGCCACGTAGAAATTACTACAGGCACATCATTTACTTTCTCTTTGCCTGAATAAATTCTCTTACAATTATATGAAACACCCCAATCATCTTTTTGTGAGTAATCTTCAAAGTCTCCGTACATCTGCTCAACCAAAGATGTTGTAGGGACAATAACCAATTGTTTTCTGTTGAACTGTTGATGCCAGCGAACCAATGTGTAAATGATCAAACTCTTACCACTAGCAGTAGGAGAAAGAAGAAGAGTTCTTCCTTTTTGTAAAGTCTTTCTTACACCCTCTAGTTGATAATCTCTAATTTCAATTTTCTTGCCGTTGGAATGTAAGTTTAATTTCTCTACAAAACTTTCAAGGCTACTAATGTCATCAATGTTATTCTTGATATTGTTCTGAAAAGTATATCCGTTTCTTTCACAGAAATCTTTAACATATTCGTGCAAACCTACATATAATTCTTTAGTCATGACGTTCAACAAACGAATTTTACCATCCCACATTTTTGCACGATACATGGGAGTAAACTGTGCGCCTGGAACAGTGAATGTGAAAAATTCACTCATCTCCAACAGAATACTTGGATCTGCGTCTATCTGAAGGTAAACTTCATTCTTCTTTGAAACGTTTACTATATTACTCACAATCCACCATTTGTAAATTTAAACCATTCGATACTTGATTTAATGTCCCAGGTTCTACTATTGATACTACGAATAATTTGTTCTAGCTGATACAAAATTGTTTTGATATATTCTACTTTGTCTAGGATACGAATGATATCATCATCAGAATTGATAATGTCATCCATTTCATTCTTTAGTGGGCGATTGTTTAAATATTGTTCCCAACCAAGTTGTTCTAACTCTTGTTGAGATAACTCACCTCTAAAATATGCCTGCTTTAACTTACGAAGTCTAAGATAATCTGTCTCTGCCTTTCTGAGCTGCAACTTAACTGTGCTTAGAATATTAATATACTTTGCATGCAATTCTGGAACAGTTGCCGCAGCTCTTCCCAAGTTGGTTTGATCAACACGGCAATCCTCTTCCCACATTTTCTGTAGCTCATCTAATTTCATAATATGCTCCTGTTACATATAAACTAAGATAATATAACAGGTTATAATTTTTTGTCAAGTCAAAGGTGTGATTTTAAACTGACGATATTTGAAAACTGCCTGTGCAGTAAAATAGGATGTATCGCCTGTAGTGATATCAAAATCAATACCCGATAGAGATGTGGGGAAACATTCTTGGAAGTCTAAACTTACAACAGGATTTCTGTTGCCATCTAGAACTAATAGACTAGCATCACTGTAATCAAAAGCATCGGTAGTTCTACGTGCCGGAGTTCCGTCTGCATATGTAATGACACTATTGTCTGGGTTTCTAAATTGTTGTGAAATTTGTCTTTGTCTAAACTGACTGTGATTTTCTGGGAAGCCTAATGCAATAATCCAGTTATACAATTCAATATAGTTAGCCATATCTTTTTGAATCATAAACTTGATGATTAAGTCACCAAAGTTAATTTTCTCACCTGGTCTTGGGATATCAAGAAACGGTGTTGGCTGAAGAGCTGCCCCTAAATCTAAAGCAGGAATGTTTGCAGCCTGACAGAAATAAGTAACCTTTGGCAAACTTTGAATTAGAAATCTAAAACCATTAGGTCTAAGATAATCTAGTTCTTCAGGTTGCTTGTTTTCCCATTGTGCTTCTTGTACGGTTATCTTTGATTGAATAGCCATAATTGTTCCGTTTAGAGATACTAATATTTATACTAAAGCTCTTTAATGTTTTTAGCTTCACTACCCAAAGTTTTAACAGGAAAAATTAAAACACGAACATCATTATATCTTTTCCCACCATAAACAAACCCTCTGTCTGATGTATATCTGGCTCCAATGACAGCTTGATAATCTCCACTTTTATAATGACCTATGTCAGGAGAAAAAGAGGTAGATCCTGCTGAAAATGTTAGTGTATAAAATTTTCCACTTTTCATAATACTGGGATTGCCTTGTGCAATCATATCAATGTTATCTTCGTTCTTAATGCCGCCTACAGTAAATTTTGGTCCATACAAAGCATATTGTATTAATTTTTCATCTTTTATAGGCATGTAATAACGTTTTTTATCCTTTACAATCTCATCATAAAATTTTGTTAATAGTCCAAGAAATTCTTTCACTTCAGGATGATTGTAAATATTACTTCCTGCACCCGGACTCACTCCAGAATACTGGTTGTAATCATTGGCACGGCTACCCTTCTTGTGCGAGATATAAAAAATTTCTTCAAAACTTTTTTTAGATTCATTGAAAGTTACAACCGAGATGTCTGCTTTTGGTGTGCCGGATACCTTGTTAAATCCATATACATTTTTTAAAATTTTATTTCCTATTTTAATATCAATAGGACCTTCTATATCCAAAATATATTTGTTAACATACATTAAAACTTCTAATTCGCCCATTTCTGTGCGAGTTGGAATATTTAATTTATAAGTTTTATCTAGATGATGCATACGATACAAAAAGCCATGAACAGCCTCAGCACTAGGTGCCGAATAAGCACCACCAGTTCCTCCAAACTCATAAGTCTTAGAAAGATTTTTTAAATGAATTGGTCCAGTGTTTGATACTAGGACAAGATTATTTAACTCATTTCTTACATTGTTTGGAATTTGAGTATAACTATCCGAAGACTCTAGATATCTTCTAGCTTCTTTTATAAGATTAAGAACGTGTTTTTGTTTTTTCAACTTAACTTTTTTATTATCGGTCGTCAAAAAATCATCATTTTTTTCATACTTTTCAATAAACTTATCAACACGTCCGGTTCTTTTAAAAAGTTCTGCTGGACGAAGATCGGAAGCCATGTGTTCTCCTAGATGTTATACTAAACAATATTTATATCCAAGATATAAAAAAAGGAGAGAGCCGTAAAGACTCTCTCCAATTTTTATTACTACAACTTCTATTATAGAAGATTTGTAACCTTCAATAGACGGTAGTAGTGGTTACGATCTGCGGTGAATGAATCGCCGTCAGTTGTGCCGTCAACCTTTGTTACGAATGGGTTAGCAATCATTCCGTAACGAGTCTTGAAGCCAATCTTTGGCTGGAATGTTGCTGGGTCGATTGCACGAACCATTTGTAGTGGTACGTATGGGCAGTAGAAGATACCTGCGTCATATGCATTTGAACCCTTGTAACCAACTAGAACGAACTGTGATTCTGCGCTTGTGTTGGCTGAGTATGGGTCGATGAACACCTTGAAGCGACCATTCAATACACCTGCGAATGTGTTGCCTGTGTCATCCATTGATAGTGAATCGTTACCTGAAAGAGCTGGTGTGTAGTCTAGCTTGCCTGCCATTGCTAGAGCTGCTGCAACGTCTGATGAGCAGACGATGAAGTTACCACGACCACGACGAGTCTCTTGTGCGATTACGTTGGCGTCGCGCTCAATCTGGAACATTAGTCCCTTGAAACGCTCAACTGACCAACGACCGTTTGAGTCAACGTCAAGGTCGAATGTACCTGATGTTGCTGTTGAAGCAGCACCTGGCTTGGCAACCTTGTAAATTGTACGAACAACTTCACGGTTGATCTCTGCTAGGATCTCTTGTGAAAGAATGTTTGACAACTCACTCTCAGCATCAAGACCATGAATTGCCTTCAAGTCTTGTGCCAACTCTACAGTGTATTCTGCCTTTAGAGCACGTGTCTTGGCTGTAACGGTTGTCTTCTCGATTGAGAATGCCATTTCACCAAAGTTTGTGCCTGTTCCTAGGTCTTCAGCAGTTGCTGTTGACATACCAAGACCAGTTGTGTATGTACCGTCAACTGGGTTTGAGCCTTGGTGGTTAGGGGTTGTGCCTGAGAAGTCAGTGTCAGCCTCGTTGAATAGGGCTTCTGTTCCAGCCATTGTGCTGTAACGTGACTTCATTGCGAAGATCAAACCTGTTGGACCTGTCATTGGCTGAACGCCAGCAATGTCATATGCCATCAAGTTTGGTAGTGAACGACGAACCAATGAAATTAGAATTGGATCGTATGTGTCTAGTGATCCTGCTGCTGCTCCACCTGGTGATTGACCGATGTTGTTAGCTGGGATTGCCTCGAAAAGAGCTGTTCTCTCTTCACGAGTTGCTCTCTCTTGGTTCTCCAAGATAACAGCAGTTCCGGCCCGCTTATACTGGTCGGCGATGGCTGGTAGAGCCTCGTGATCCAATACTGGCGCCCACTTCTTTTGAAGATTCTCTGATAAAAACATTTAAGTTCTCCTGGTTAATTACGTTTAAACCTTAATAGTATTTATATAAGTTTTGATTTCAAAATCTTGTTCTTGACAACATTTCTGCATATTTAGAAACTGTACTTGAAACTTCTTGAACTTCTGAATGTTCGGCATCCTCAAAAATTGGTGATGCTACATTTGACTTTGGGAAGAAGTTAGCCTTAATGACTGAAACCTTTTCCTCAAAAAGTTCTTCAGAATCAAACTCTACATCTTCAACTAGTCCACGAAGTTTCTCTACTTCAGTTTGTGCTAGATCCGATGAAACTCTATTTAAAACAACTTCACGCTGAACTGATTCCAACTGCTCTGACAATGAAATTGCTTCATTCATTTTCTCGTTAACTGCTTCTGTTAACTCGTCGATCTTGGCTTGCATTTCGCCTAGAACGTCATACTTGTCTTCTGGGACCTCAATGTAGTGTTCTGAGAATAGAACCTTCAAGCCTGCAATGAAATCTTCAGTAATTTCGTTACGAAGACCGTTTTCAACTGCAACTTGATTGCTCTCCAACCACTGCTCGGCAACATAAGTTAGATATGCGTCAACCTTATTAACTAAAGCCTCTTGCATTTCGATAACTGTGTTTGCTGCCTCTTCTGCTAGGATGTCTTGTAGTTGCTCAATTTCGTGTGAAACACGTGCTGTAACAACTGCCTCGAACAATGATGCTGCCTTTGACTTGAACTCTTCTGAAAGATCAGTCTCTTCAGCAAACAATGATTGAACATCATTTGCCAACTCTTCTTTCATCTTCTTCATGGCTGCTTCCTTCTTGGACTCGCCATCTTCGTCCTCGTCCTCGTCCTCATCATCTTCCATCTTGGCTTCAGCAACAACTTCCTCGTCCTCTTCAGCCTCGTCATCCTCTTCTTCGATCAACTCGTACTCTGCCTTCTCTTCATCTGACAAAGCATTGTACTCATCTTCAGAAATGACATCTTCGGCCTCAGCTTCAACTGACTCACGGTGAACATTACCCTTTGAGTTTTGTTGATTGACAACTGATGCTGGGTCGGTTACGGTTGTGAAATTTGGTGCCTGACCAGCGCCCTGACCTGCTGGTAGTGTACCATCCTTTGACATCTTTGATGATTGAGTCTTACCTTGTGTATCCTCATCATCCTCAGAATCAATAGCTGCATCCTGTGATGAACCTTGCTTCATAGGTGCCTTTTCCATTGCGCCTGCTCCTGCTGCCAATGGTGCAGCTGACTTAACGTTAGCTGACTTAGAGCCCTTTTCAAGGACATCAACCTGTGGCTTCATTGAAGAACCCTGAGCCATTGGAGCCTCTTCCTTGTTCTTACCCATTCCTGGGAAGGCTTCGTCTAGCTTTTGAGTCATCAATTCGCGGATTTTATTTTCTACGGACATTGACTTTCTCCTAATTTGTTGAAACTAAATTGTAATATTATTTATACGTATTATACCTTTGAAATCTTATTTAAGAAGTTTTCAAACATCTTATATTTAACTTCTTCTAATTGTTTTCTATTTGCTTGTTCAATTAGCTTTCTTGTTTCATCAATATTTTGATATGTCCAAGAACCATCAACAAACATCCATTCTTTATTTTCCATGATGCCTTGTACAAACGCATCTGGAGCTGAAGGATCTGCCACGATATCGGCAGCAGTTGCAAGATAGAAATCATCCTGAACTTCGTTAATACCATCATTGTTTTCTTTCAATGATCCTAGTCCTCTAGATGAAACACCCAATTGTGCACCACCCTCAATTAAATTCTTAACAATGTTTCCCATTGGTGTGTCAAGAATTTTTGCACGGCCAACATAGTTGTTGCCGTCTTCCTTTAATGAAGTAATAATATGTGAAACACGATCTAGATTGATGGTTGGTCCGTCTGGATGTCCCAACTCACCAAAAGCACGCTTGGCGTCAACATATTCCTTCATGTAACGAGCAACTTCACGCTCCATTACACCCTTTGGATAAATTCTTTTGTTGCGATTGGCAACTTCACTCTGTAGGAAAATACCTTCAATGAAAAGTCCCTTTCCTTTTTCTTCAGAGATTACTTGCACACTCTCAACAATTTCTGCAATAAGTTTCATGAGAACTCCTTATTAATTTACGTTTTGGTTCAAATGTTGTGCGTCAGAATAACCACTAACCTTGGTTAATTCAACAACAACTGTGCCACCGTTTGCTGGTGTAGCAATTACAATGTCACTGGTATTTTCACGATTATCAGTCCAGCCATTGAATTGCAATTCATCTGAACCACTTAATTTCCATGTAACTACAGAATTTCTAGTAATTGTTGCTGTCTCATCATAGGCGCCAATTGACCAAGTAACACCTGTAATGTTAACTACAGGAGATGCACCAAATTGACCCTTGAACAATTTATGTGCTGAGCCAACACCAACATCTGCTATGTCAACAACAGTAGGAGTTGTTGCGGTTGCATATTCGTAACTTGTCGCTAACTTAATTGTACTACTATCCACTACTACAACATAGTAGGTTTCTTCGTCAGTCAACCCGTCAACAACTGTTCCGCCGCCATCTGAATAAACAACTCTATCACCTGTTGCAAACCCATGTGAAGTAATTGTGATAGTGTCGCTTGCTGCACTAACAACTGCACCAGAAGAACCATCAAACGTTTTAGTTGTTCCGTAAAGAATGGTACTATCTAGGTCGATAGTTTCAGAAGCATTGTTTCCTGAAACAGCAACTACACAATGTATTGGCGTGTTTTTTAAAACTGTTATTGCCATCTCTTATTCCTTTTTAATCTTTATGAACAGTTATTTTTCTATTTCCACCTTTGGACTGTATCTTTTTTGCAACGTTTGATGCGTGCCCATGGGATGAAAATGATTTCCATTTCTTACCGTTAATATGAACAGAATGTGATCCAGAATTACTTGAACGACGCTTGCTGGCATAATAGGAACTGCGCTGATAATTTCTTTTTGCGGCTTCCCAAGTTCCTCTTTCTGCATGACGATCACGAATACTATCATATTCTTCTTCATCAATCTTTTCAACACTTTCTTGCATTTCAGATTGCATATACTGAGTTGCAGATACAAGATAATCTTCCGCCAATGTTAGTTTACTTTGAACCCATTCTGGAAGATTTGTATCCTCTTCTAACATATCATGCATTGCCTGTGCATTTCTGATGATAGTTCTTAAAGAAGATTTAGCCATATCACCTTCGTAATTATATTCGCCGCGCTCTTCGGCTGTTTCTTCCTTTAACTTACGACGACCATATGCTGTAGATGGAAGAACAGAAGGATGAAGGTCCTTTTGAATAATAGAAGCTACAAATTTATTCTTCTTTTCTTTGTTCGCCTTTTTTACTTCGCCTTCTTCGATTGCATCTTCCTTCATAGCCATTTTTGTGGCAGTGGCATACATGACTTCTTTTGCTCTATCGCCATATCTCTTACGGAAGTCCTTGAAACTCTTTTTCATTGACTTCACGATTTCTTCTCTTTTTTTCATGTCTGCATCAGACATTTTATCTTGGTTCTCAGCCATTTGACTTTCTCATTGCTTTCATGTCAGCCTTTGCCAACATACGTGCCTTTTCTTCTTCTGGACTTCTAACTTTCTTTGCCTTCGGTGCAGGAGCAACTGCTGGAGTTTGCGGCTTGGCAGTTTGCTGCATTTCTCTTCTCTTCTTCTCTGCCTGATATGCTGCCTTTGCTGCGGCTGGATCCATAGGACGCTTGCCCGCAGAAATTGCTGCCTCAGAAACACCCTTCTTCTTTTTACGAAGCAACTTGAAGTCATGTGCATCCAACTTATCATTCTTGTTCATATCAATCTTGTGTTGACCACCCTTCAAGGCTTCATTTGTTTGTTCAACTTCTTCTTTGTGGACTCCTGTTCCAATTCCCTTTTTCTTCCAGAAATCAGAAGGCGACTTTTTATATGAACGCATAGAATCTTTACTATCACTTGGCTGTGGACGCATTGTGTTACGTCCTGCTTGTGTTGAATTACTTGTGTCAGCCTTTGCTAATGGCTTTGCTGATTGTCCAACCTTTTTTACATACTCATTCTTTTTTGCTTTGTTGATTGCATTGGCTTCTTCAATTTCTTCCTCGCAATCTTCACACTCTTCTGTGTTGAACATTGAATAAGCAACTTCATTTTTCTTTTGTGATAGAGCATTGTCAATTTTTGTCATCATGATTTGATCAAACATTTTTTCAGCATCGAAACTATTTCCAGTTTCAATGGCATCAATCATATCTATAATGTTTTCGTAGATGTTATTATCCATGTTAGCTTCCTCGTTTTGTTTTTTCTTTGCAAGATATTCTTGGTGACTAATGTCCATTTCTCTTCCTGTAGCTCTCAACAATCCCTTGCCTCTTTTGTACATTCTTTTTGTATCATCTTGCTTTGAAGCACGATCAAAATCGGCAGATGACTTTGTTTTATATGAAGCATAGGTTGATTTTTCTAGCTCATTTAAATTATCCATCTTGTTCTTCCTGATCTTGTTGTGCCTGTTGGCTGTGTGAATTTACCATGTCATCATGGGATTGCATTATGTTTTCGTGAGCTGCCTTTTCTTGATTTTCAAGATCCATCTCATCAATTTCTTCATCTGTAAATTTCAGAATGTTTCTTTGAATGTAAGTCTTACTTACATATGTTCCGTCAAACTGAGCAAGCTGTGACAGTAATTCAACTCTTGAACGAATTAATTCTTGATCTTTACTTTCTGAATAATATGCATCCTGAGCAAAGTCAAACTTGACATCTAAATACATATTTTCCCAATCTTCTTCAGTAATAATACCTTTAAGTATTAACTGTGTTTTCAAAAGATCATGGAAAATTTTAGAAAATTGTCTACGAAGTTTATTAACAAACTTGGTAAACTTTAATTCGTCACGATTAATTTCTGCTGCTCTACCAAAGTTTAATCCACTTTGTTGCTGTAATCTTGATACAGGAACATATAAACTTTCATAAAGTTTTCTTTGGAAATATTCAATGTCGGCAATCTCACCTAAGTTCTGTCCGCCTGGCAATGTATCAATTTGTGTTCCTCTTCCACCTTCACGACGAGGCAACCAAAAATCTTCCAACATACTCATTGTCTTTTTGTCATCACGAATCTCACCTGTATTGGCATCGTAAACCATTTTGTTACGATAACGATTCATAATGTCTTTTAGATATTGTTCTGCCTTTAACTTTGGCAAATTACCAACATCAATATAGAAGATTCTTCTTTCAGGTGCTCTTGCCAAACGATAAATGACAAGTGCATTCTCCATCATACGAAGTTGATTGGCAGGCTTAATTGCCTTATGTAAATAGCTCAACACCATGTTGTTATCTAAATCCAACAATCCTGAAGGAGCATAACAAATGGCGTCTTTAGTAATCTTTAACCCTTGACTGGTAATTACACTAGAATGAATGTTTGATGTACCAAGTATACCCTTCTCATGATACATGAAAAATTCTTCAACTTTCTTTACAAATTCAGCACCAGTTTTTGGGTCCTTCTCTTTCATGACATTACGAACCTTTTTGATCTTTCTAGGATCAATGTATCGAATGTCAGTCAATCCTTGTTTGGGCTTTGCTGTATCAATTACTTTATGAAAATAAATTCTTCCGTCAATATACCATCTACGAAAATAATCTTGTGCTCTTTCATTAAACTTCAACATTGAAAGAATTGCTTCAAATTCATTTTCAATAGATTTTTTTACTGATGTTGTAACTTTAACATCTTGCAAATTTATTTCAACTGGGTTTTCATTTTCAATATTTGCAATAGATTCATTTATGATATCGTCAATAGCGGCATCAACATCTGCCATGATTGAAATGTCACGATATCTTTTAATCAATTCACTTTCATTCTTTGCAGCACCATCAAGGTCCAGGTAGGTACCGTAGTACCCACCTGCCCTGATAGTATCAAGTGCTCCATCATCGGAAGGAGGCACAAACGATCTTTCAGTTTGTGCTGGTTCCTTCCGCTTGATTGTATAACCAAATATATCCATAATATTTTCTTACCTAGTAATTAGTAGATTAGGCTGGTGAAACTTCAAAGTGCAAGTATTGGAATGTTACATTGAACTCTGAAATTACATCATTTGCTGAGTATGACAAACCAACTTCTGAAACAGTAATTGGAAAGGCATTGTAAATTGTGTACTTACGCAATTCAGCATCGTTTCTATCTAACTGTGAAACTTCCATGTCACACATATATGCTGCGGGTGATAGCTCACCACCGTTATCAACATAGTTGTTCATTAAGTTTGACCATGATTCGAACAATTGACGTAGACGCATTGAGGTGTCATTTAGCACTGTAATTGTCCAAGGATCATATGTACGCTCACCTGCCAACTTAACTTCACGACCTCTATATGAGACGATAGTTGGGTTAACGTTAGATGCT